>QFCH01001349.1_pt1 | contig 57756 bp, 53 predicted proteins | sample 5346071 | NCBI WGS metagenome assembly QFCH01 (sample SAMN09062255, study PRJNA434731) | Human gut metagenome, whole genome shotgun sequencing project. | isolation source: stool timepoint B chromium assembly | host: Homo sapiens | collected 2015
TAACAAGCAGGATAACGAACACAATCGCACATCCCATATGATACCTACCTCCTTTCAGGGACTGACTTCTTATTTCGGACTGCTTTGTCCGGCTCTGATGAGAATTTCCTTTGCGCTGCGGAGAATCGCCGTATCGCCGGCAATCTTTTGACGCTGTTCTTCAACAGGAATATCTATATAAATATGAAAAGGGTTGCGAAGCTGGCTGCAAGTTACATACAGGGATTTTTCAGAAAAGGAAAGATAAACATTTCCTTCCATAGCTTCCTGAAAAGCTGTAATCTGCTCCATCACCTGGGGGGTCAGGATGTAAAAAGCATTCTGCTCGTTCTCTGCAAACACCGCAAAATTTTCGTTGAATACACTGTTTTCTGTCTGAATTGACAGCGGGACTCTGGTTTCCCTGAGTTTAGACAGGGCTTTTTTAGAAAACACCTGGACAAAACCTTCACTGATCTTCCGATTATCAAAATAGGAAAAAACAATGACCTGTCCCTCAAACAGAATTTTGGGGGTAGAACTTCTTGCGGAAGCTTTTTCGCCAGTGCAGACATTGACAGCCCGGAAGGGAACTCCATCCAGCTTGCCGGACAGTTCATCTGACGATTGATAAAAGACCGACTGGCCTCCGGGGATTAACTTTAAACGGTTCATTTCCTCATAAGAAAGGCCGCCTCCGGCATTGTAGCGCAGTTCGGAAAAATCCGGCAGTTGTCGGAGAGTGTCCAACACATATTTGTTTTTGAAATTGATACAAAAGAGGTCATAAGCTTTTTTATAGACCAGCATATAGTAAAAACCAAAAACAGCACCCGCAAAAATCACACTGAGCATCATGCCTCCGACCAGACCCCAAAAGGCCCCCTGAGTTGCTGGGTCTCCAAAGCCATATTCGCTGATGGAGACAAACAAAAATCGGTTTTTTACCAGTGTCAATCCTATAAATAAAATCAGGCACACCGGGAGCAGCTTCCGCAGAATCTTATGCTTTTTAACAGCGTTCTGCCGCAACTGTTCCAGCTTGACACCGCTGATATTTTGTTCCACCATTTTCATACATCTTTTTTCCTTTCTTCTCAAAACTGCACCTTAAAGTCTTTTTTCTTTTCTTCCACAGTATAAAACTTCGCTTCTTTCATACCATGAAGTTTTGCTAAGAGCAGATAAGGAAATGTGTTAATTCTCTGGTTATACAAAGATACATTAGAGTTGTACAACCGTCTCGCCGCTTGTAAGTGTTCTTCTGCGTCAAAAATATCCTGCTGAAAATGCTGCATGGACGCATAGGAATAAAGAGTTGGGTATTGCTCAGCCAGTGCATTGATGGCAGAGTTGACCCCGGTGAGTCCCTGCTGGGCGGAAGCAAGCAAGCCAAGTTTCCGATCCAGACTTACCTGATGTCCGAGCAGCCCGTCGCCTCCCATACCTGGTGTTTCCGCTCCAAGAGAGTTATCCTGCCCTCGCTGCTGATCCAACTGCTGCCGGATTGTTTCCATCTGCTTTTGCTGTTCGGCAATCGTCTCGCTGATTGCTTTGACCGCTTCCTCAGACAGTTGTTTCTTTTCCTGAAATATGCTTTCGTTCAGTTTTTTTCCCGCGCGGGTAGATGTGACTTCTGTGTAAATTTGATACTCATGTGCCAGATACTTTTTTACTGCTTCAATTTCTTCTGACAGCATATCGTAGCGTTTCTCCAAAGCAACATCAATGCCTGCGCTGCCTTCCTGAACCTTGACGGAAAGCCGCTTCAGACGGTTATACATCCTGACATAACAGAGCACCAGCAGAGTAATAGTAATTACTGAGATTAGAATTCCCATATCCTGCTCCTCCTTGTTTTGATATTTTCTATTTGCATATATTATAATCCAACTTCCTACCAAAATAAAGCATAAAAAGGCTTGTACAAAGGTTTTTCTCTTATTGCTGAAGCAGTGTTTTACCGTTCCTGCTCGTTCTTCTTTGAAATTTTTTTACGCTCTGCTGTCTGCTTCTGTTTTTTCTGCAAATGCTCACGAACAGATTGTACCTCTGTTTTTTCCCCAAATAATTCAGAAACATCCCGCTTGCTGTCAAACAGGATAAGCGGATCAAATTTTTCTCCATATGCCGCTTTGATTTTGGAAGTGGCAGATTGAATCTTCTCCCCCTGTAAGGCGATCCTCTGTTCGGAGAGTTCTGCTGAATCCACATCTTTTGCCTGCTCCCTTAATTCCGAGAACTGCTTTAAGGCATCCTCCAACTCGGCAGCATATTTTTCTTCCTGCTTTGTCAGCCGCTTCAAATTTTCTTCCATAGCCGCAACACTCTTTTTGACTTCGGCGATTCCGGTATCCTCACTGCAATCAAATGAACTGAGGATCATCGTCTTTTCGGATTTCAGTTCTTCCAAGTCCTCTGTCAGTTCGGCAATCTGTTTTGCCAAATCATTATGAGCAACAAACTGATAAAATGGCGTCGCTTTCTTTTCTGCAAGCAGCGTTTTCCGTTCTTTAGTCTTATTTTTAATCTGCTGTACCAGCAAGGTATATCGCTCCAGATCTGGCTTCAACACATTCAGGCTTTCTGATAATTTGTGTTTTCCAAAGCCGGCATAGCGGATTTGATAGCGGAAAATAACCATGTTCGCCCGTAAGGACTCCATTGCTTCTGCAAGAGCAGGGACAGATGCTTTGACTGCCTGCATCAGCTTTTTCACTGTAGTTTTCAATTCCCGCAGAAGGGCGTTGTCTGCCTTAATCTGACGATTCAACTCACAGCGTTCAGAAACAACGCCCTTTTTCTCCAATGCTCTTGCAACCACACCCTCATGAATGGTAGGCTGCTCGGTCAAGCCCCGATCTGCATGACTGCGGTGGTCGATGCGTTCTCCGTGTCCGGCATTCTCCAAATGGCGATTCGTCACATTAGCCCACGCTGTTCTCCATAAAACAAGTTGTTCTTCGCTGTTCCAACGCTCAGCAATGGGATTTTGTCTGCCGAACTTGGTGCTTTTCGGATGCTTGCTGGCTCGTTCATAGCCGTGATTCTCCGCTTCGGAGAGTGGCAGATATACCTTCTTGCGACCGACCTTATACTGGTATTGCTTTTCCCATCCCTCTGTCTGTGCTGCCTTAAACTCATCCGCAGTAAAACCTTGTTCCTCTCCATTTTTCACACAGAGATATTCTTTCTGCGTCTTATATTGCCAGTTCCCTTTTTCATCTAACGGGCGTACTGTCAGCATGATATGAGCATGGGGATTGTGACCGGGAGGATATGGATCATGAATTGCCACATCCGCACACATCCCATCAGCTACAAAGGTGTCAGAAATAAAATCAGACAGCAGCTTTTCCCACTGTGTTTCGTTCAGCTCAATCGGCAGAGCGACCACAAATTCACGGGCAAGGCGGCTGTCTTTTGTCTTTTCATTTTCTTCTACGGCGTTCCAAAGCACGCTCCGTTCTTTCCATTCTGATGGGGCAAACTCTGGTAGGAACACCTTCTGCCAGACCAATCCTTTCTTGCGGGTGTAGTCATGCTGCACCCCATCATAATCATTGAGGATTTTAGAACAACTCAGATAAGCGGAAGTTGCAACAGCGCTTCTTCCTGTGCCACGGCTGACTACTTTTGCTTCCAGATGATAGATTGCCATTTGTTTTCACCGTCCTCTCAAGGGACGCCCTGCAACGAGGTCCCTTTTCGCTTTGTGGGATACGTTGAAACAGCGTATCCTTGTTTTTGTTTCTTTTTGCAAAAAAGAAAAGGGTGTCGTGAACAGCGACACCCTCTCTGCGACAAAGCTGCCGGTGGCAGGTTTTCGCAGGCGGTGAGTTGTTTCCATAATGGAAACAACTCAGCTTGTCGAAAGGCCCCCGCAGGAGCTGCATCTGCCTCGCAGAGCGCACGGTTGCCGAAGGCAATACCACCGCCCCTTCGGGGTGGTGAGTAAGTGCGCCCTTCGGGATAAAAGGAAAGGGACGCCCCGGTTGCTCGGAACGCCCCTCGTCTTAGTTCTGTCTTGCAATCCCATACAAATAATCCTCCAAATCGTCAAGATTCATGGAAGATACCTTTGGGAAGGCTTTTTCAAGGATAGCTCCCTCCTGGATCAGCCGCCGTGTCCGTGCTTTTCGCTCTTTTTGTCGGTCACGCATTTCAGCTTCCTCCAATCGGTGCTTTGCCTGTAATAGTTTCTTTTCATCTTCGGTCATAAAAACGTCCTCCTACGATAGTAAAAATAGGGTTGTTTGGTAGCAGACAGATACTAAAAATCCGTCCGTTCGGTATCACGAATTTCTGAATATCCGTGATAAATTCGTTGTGGTAGTAAAAGCATCCCTGTTTGATATTTCTCCGATACCAAACAGGGGCAAAAGTAATATCAGAAGCTGTCTGCAAAGTCCAATGCTGCGGAAAGTTCTTCGTCATCAGGCTCCGATGCTGCTGTTTGTGATGCAGGCTGGGTAAATGGGAGCATCCCAACCGGTACGGTTCGCAAACTCTGCTCTATCACTTCCATGACACGCTGAAGAAAAGCATCCTCTTTTCCACGGGTTTCCAGATACGGGTCGGCAGCAAGACGATTCTGACGATCAAAGTGGTCATTGATGGCGGCAACAATCGCCTTGCTGTAAGAGCGATATTGCTTTTTATCCATCCGGCGCAGATGCTCATAGGCTCTACGGTCATCCTCATCTGCAAGGTTTAGCCGCAGGGTTGTTGTATAAATCTGCTTCATACGATACCGCCTTTCTTGTGGAGTTTCTGTTCAGCCAGCAGCTCATAGCCCTTGGCAGTGGCACAGATGTCCTCGTTGACGATTACCCGGCCTTTGTTGTAGTCCCCGAAGTTTTTGAGGATGCAGCTTCCCCCGCCCACCACATACAGACGCATCAGCTCCGGGTCATATTCGTGTTCACGCAGTCTGCGGAAGATACCGGCAGCATAATCAGTTGCAGTTTCACAGATGGCGGTCAGATAGCGTTCGCTGATGTCTGCCGTGCCATGGCGGATTACCCTATCAAGGACGGTTTCGTCCACCGATACGCCAAACTGCTTCATCAGATTTTCACGCACTGCAAGCATACACTGGTTGGTGCCGTACTTTTCGGTGAAGCATTTTTTCGCCGAAGGACGGCACTCGTTGATATACATAACATTCATGGTTCCGTTGCCGATGTCACAGAGCATATTGATTCCCTTGAATTCTCTCAAGCGGTCAGCAACAGCAGAGAAGCCCTGCGGGAAAATGTCTGCACCGACAAAATCAACGTGATAGTCAACACCCTTGAAATTGAAATCGGCGCTTTCGTTTTGAAGCAGATATGCCTTAAAACTATCCTTTTGCTCGGATACCCAAGTCAGCGGAAGTCCGGCGGCAATGTGGACACGGGCAGAGGTCAGCTTGCGGATATTCAGTTCACGGGCAACAGCGGCAAGGGTGAGAATATAATAGTCGCTGTCGGTCATTTTGTCGGATCTAAATTCCTTGTGTTCCTCACCGATGAGATAATATTTGCCTTCATAAATCAGCAGATTGCTTTTGAATGTCGGCTCTTTGTCGTAGGCTGCAACGCCCGTCTTGAAGCAGCAGTGGGCGGTCTTGATGTTGCCATACCCGTGGTCGATGCCGATGATGATGGGAGTGGTGGTGTTCATAAAATTCATAGAGTTTCCTTTCTGCCGCATAGCGGCGATACAAATTGTGGTTTTGGTAAGTGGACAAAATGTCCACTTACCACTTGATACAGGTCGGGGTGAAAGTTCCCAAATTGAGAACTTTCACTTTACGGCTCTGAAACGAAAAATGGCAAGTGGACATTTTGTCCACTTGCCAAATCACTGCTTATCATGCTATTTTCTGCTCCTGCTTGCTATCCTCAATGGCTGGAATATCAAGCGCCGACTGTTCTTTTTTCCTTTCCCTGTTTGCGGCGTTTCGCACTTTCTGTGCTTTGAGATGCCCTTCGTATCGGCACGCATCGCAGCAATATTTCACATCCGACCTTGTTGTGGTAAAAGTCTTACCGCAGTTCTCGCAAACAACTTCACGACTGCGCTCCTTTGCTGCTTCCTGTCGGTAAAACTTAGCACGACAGTTCGGATTGCAAAACAGCTTTGCCGTTGACCTTGCCTCAAAGGTGTTGCCACAGCATTTACAGGTCTGTATGATTGGAACGCCAACCTTACGTTCGCCGGATTTCAGCTTTTGGTAGCGTTCACGGCTGCGGGCACGTTCTTTCTTCAAAAACTCCTGTCGCTTGGCTTCCTCCTCTGTCAGTTCAGGGGCAGGCAGCTCAAACTTACCGACGAATTTGAGATAGATTTCCACTTCCTGTACACGGTCGCCGTCTATCTTTTCCGGGGCATGAACAACAATCTTTTCAATAAACTCGTTGATCATCGGTGTGGTCAGCTCTGAAAAATCCGTGTATTTACGGGCAAGCTCCATAAACTGCTCCACACGAGCGGTATCTTTTTCAAAAGAGGACAGCCGCTGCTCGGCATCCGCAACAGACGCTTGCAGTTCCTTTTGCTCGGCTTCGTACTCGGCAAGCAGGCTGTCAAACCGTTCATCGGTGATGCGTCCGATGGCAAAGGATTCGTACAGCTTTTTGATGATAGTATCCAGCTCGGCAATACGCTTGCGGTCTTTGTTAAGCTTGCGCTTGGTGTCCCTTGCAGCTTCCTTTTGTCTGATCTGCGATGCGGCTCGTACCTTTGCGGCAAATTCCTCCTGATTGTAGATGGCAAAGGTGCTGGCTGTTCGGATGGTTTCCAAAACAAGCTCTCTGACCGCTTTTGTCCGAATATAGTGACCGCTGCAAGCATGAGTGCGCTTTTGATGTGCCAGTGTGTAGGCGGAGCAATCATAAAAATCAGAGGGATAGGGATTGTTCTTCGTACCGCCTTTGGAACGGTGATTGGTCATTTTCGCTCCGCAGTCAGCACAGAACAGAAGTCCAGTCAGCGGATTGGCTTCGCCCAAAGTGTCGTGCCGTCGTGGTGTCTTGCGGAGCTGCTGTGCCAATTCCCACGTTTCCTTATCTACAATGGCTTCGTGGGTGTTCTCGAATATCAGCCAGTCCTCTTTGGGGTTCATAACAGCGCTTTTATCCTTGTAGGACTGCTTGTGAGAACGGAAGTTTACCGTATGCCCCATATATTCGGGCTTGGCAAGTATCTGACCGACAACAAAGCCACTCCAGTTATAAGGGTTTGGAAATTTCTCTTTACTTTTCCAAACTCCCTTATTCTGCTTGCCGAAGTAGACGGCAGGGGTTTCAACCTTGTCCTCGAACAAGATGCGGGCAATGTCATAGGGACCTTTGCCCTCAATGGTCAATCGGAAGATACGACGCACAACTGCCGCCGCTTCCTCATCAATGTGCCAGGTGTACTTATCGCCCGGTTCTTTCTTGTAACCGTAGATAGCACAGTTGGTGGTAGGCTTGCCCGATTCGCCCTTGACACGAATGGCTGTTTTCTGCTTGCGGCTCAAATCTCGCAAATACCATTCGTTCATGATATTGAGAAACGGAGCAAACTCATTGCTGTTCTGATCGTCGCTGTCCACGCTGTTGGCGATAGCGACAAAGTGAACATCGTGCTGCCGGAACATGACCTCAGTATAGAATCCGGTTTGCAGATAATCTCTACCAATTCTGCTCATGTCCTTTACCAGAACATGAGCCACCTTTCCAGCTTCAATATCGGCGACCAGCCGCTTCCATGCGGGACGCTCAAAATTTCCTCCGCTCCAACCGTCATCGGTATAGTGGACACAGTTAGAGTAACCTCTCTGCTCAGCGTAGCTTTCGAGATATTTTTTCTGGTTCACAATAGAATTGCTGTCGCCAACCTGGTCATCGTCACGGGACAATCTCTCGTACAATGCCGTAATTTTCTGGGAATCAAGTCCCACAGTCTGTTTCACGCTCATGATGCGCTCCTTTCAGACTGTCGGCTCATTTGTGGTGATTCTATTATACCACAAGTTCCGTCGCTTGTAACCGTTTCGTTGCGAATAATTCGTAAAATTTTATCTTCCAGCGTCTCACCTTCGGAATCGTTGAACACCACCTTGACCCTGTAGGTAGTACCGCCGATCCGGCGTGTCATATAAGAATAATTGTTGGTTCCTTCGTTTTTCGCCATAGGCAAATTACCTCCATAGATTGAAAAATTCATCTTTTTCGTGTATAATTTCATTGTTGGTTCCGACTGCGTGTAACCATTTGTGGGGATAAAAACGAGCAAAGTGTGCAAACACCTTACAGGCGCAGAAATGCCCTCAAAAAACCTTGCGGTACAAGACTTTCCAAGAGCAAAATGGTTACACCGTATCTTGTTTCTGCTTTGCTCTGTGCTTCCGCACTCTGGCTGCGGTCTGCGCTCGTCTGACTTCTTCGGCACAGCGTTCTAAGAAATAGACTCGTTTTCCCTCTTTTGGGAAAACCTTGCCGCACTGCTTGCAGACAGTCAGCGGCATGGGCTGGAATACGGCTTGCAGCTCCGGGGCTGTTGGCAAAAGTGCGTTGCGAAATTTTCTGCACAGTGCGCTGTTGGTGTAGCAGATACCAAACATGGGACATTCACAGTCCAGCGGCAGACATCCGTATTCCTTGTCATAGTTGGCGCAGCGGGAAGTGATCAGCTTTTTGATTCGCTGTTTCTCCCGACCTGTCAGCTCACGATAGATTTGCGTCATAGACGATTCCTCCTTTCTTTTGTATCGGAAGTAATATTAAAACAGGCAAATTATATTACCTCCTCACTAATAGGAGAAATTCGGGGTGCTTAGCGGAACCGTTTTTTGCAGAATTGAAGAAAAATTCAAAAATATTGTTGAAGGGAGGTGCCTGCGGTGTTCGATGATGACTATGAATATGAAGAAGAATATGAAATTCGTGATGATGACGATATAGACGATGACGAGGATGAAGATGAAAATGCCCTTTGGGATGACGAGGATTCCTCTGACGCAGAAGCAGACGATTCTCCCGACAAGCCGAAACGAAAAAGAAGGAAGAAGGATTCCGAGGACATCAGCGATACAGGCGATCCCGATGAAGCGGAAGCTGAGCATAGCGAACAGGTGCAGCGGCAGGTCGCTCTTGAGCAGAGTATCATCGACAGAGTGGAAGCCGATGCCGAGGAACATCCCATTGAGGATGACGCCAGTGATGAAGAACCGGAACGCAAGAAGCTCCAGCGGGAGCTGCGGGCAGAAGCGCTTGCCCGCTTGGAGGAGGCCGCCAGAACTACCAGAGATTTTGAAAAGGTGATCGCATGGTGGGACAAGCTGGATGCCAACCGGGAGCGAAGGGAACGCCATCACGAATTAAGTCGTAGCGGAGACGATGTTCCACTGGACTACGGCGCTTCCGCTAACGAGCTGTACTTCCCGGATTACCTGAATGATGTACTGGAACGGCAGATGCGCAAGGGAGATTTTATTGACACCATCTTCAACTGCCCCTATGATATACACGAGTTGGTGACAGATGAATATCTGAGTCAAATTCTCAGTGATCTGGATGAAAATCATAAGGAGCTGCTTTTCCTGTGCGCTGTCCGTCTGTTCAGCTCCACAAGGATTGCCGCTATCCGGGGACAGAGTGACCGCAACATCCGAAAAGTACGGGCGACTATGTTCAAAAAGATACGAAAAAAGCTGCTTGCCGCACTCATGGATAAGCACGGAAAGCAGCCAATGACTTTATTGGAAAAAGAATTTTTAGCAGATAACAGTGAAGCAGTTGAAACAGCAAAGAAGAAATAGTATAATGTTAATATAATTTCAAGTTATTTGGGTTACAATGCATAGCGGAGGTTTTTGAAATGAAAAGCCTGTTTGAACGCACCAGCTCCAACTGGGTGCGATATAGTGAATACGAATGGAAAGCGGCGGCAGACGGTACGATGTATCTGGCCCCCACAAAAACGGCTCAGCCCAGCATCTATGACCCGCTGGCAGAATATCAGAGTATCGTTCTGGATGCCATCAGCATCGGTCGCATGGAAGCGCAGAATAAAAACGATAAGGAAATTCAGAAAGCAATTCAGCAGTTTGCGCTGAAATACGGTCTGCTTGGATTGATGACTGCACTGCCTACCACACCTAACTTCATGGACTATGAAGCGGTTTATCTTCCGAAAAACCATTTCATTAAGGAAGAAACCATGTCCACGAAAAAGTATCTGGATCTGTTCTTCCCCTTTGATAAGCCGGAAGTGGTCAAGCGTGGCGTGGAGTCCATGTGGAATATCAACAATGACCGCATTATGATGGCACTGGCTATGACCATGAGCGATAAGCCGATGGCGGTGAATATGAGCTTCCAGAGAGAATACGCCGAGCGATACGAATGGATTAAACAGCAGTTTAACGATCTGGCGTTTACTTACATGACCTCTGTGATTTACTACGAGGATTATGATATGATAACGCCGGATCACAGAATGCTGCTTCAGCAGGGTATGGAAGCCTTTGGCGGCATCGCCCCGACTTACAGAATCGCCCTCCTGGATAAGCCCACTATCATTTGGGATTTTCATTCCCTGATGCTTGGAGTGCAGATGATGTTCAGCTTCATGCTGACAGATAAAGATAATCCCATTCGCCTGTGCAAACATTGTTCGAAGCCTTTTGTTGCCAGCAGACCCAGCGCCGTATTTTGCAGCCCCCAGTGCAAAAATAAGCACAATGTCTACAAGAGCAGAGCGAAGGATAAGAAGGAATGATAGGAAGGGATAGAAAATGGCAGAAAAGAAAAAGCCCACGCAGGGCAGCAATAAATTGCAGATACGAAACAGCACCGTTGATTTCCTTGTGTTTACACGAGATGCCCACGAAGAAGGTATTGAAGTCCGTGTGCAGAATCACGATGTATGGCTGACACAGAAAGCCATCGGGCAGCTTTTCGATGTGGACAGAAGTGTTGTTACCAAACATCTGAAGAACATTTTTGAAAGCGGTGAATTAGACGAAAATTCAGTTTGTGCAAAATTTGCACAAACTGCGGACGACGGAAAAACCTACCAATATAAATTCTACTCACTGTCTGCCATCATTGCCGTTGGCTACCGCATCAATTCTGACAGAGCAACGCAGTTCCGGCAGTGGGCAACAAAGGTACTGAACACCTTTACCAAACAGGGATATGTTCTGGACAAGAGCAGACTGATCAACGGTCAGATTTTCGATGAGGATTATTTTGACCACCTGATTTCTGAGATTCAGGAGATTCGTGCCAGTGAACGGCGGTTCTATCAGAAAATCACGGACATTTATGCAACAGCAGTGGATTACTCTCTGGACAGCCAAATCACGAAAGATTTCTTTGCAACCGTACAGAATAAAATGCACTACGCTGTCCACGGCAATACCGCTGCCGAGGTGATTATGGCAAGAGCCAACCACACAAAGGAGCATATGGGTTTGACCTCATGGCGCAACGCCCCCGACGGCAAGATTGTAAAGGCGGATGTTTCTATTGCAAAAAATTACTTGTCCAAAGATGAAATGCAGGAGCTGAATGAAATTGTCACGATGTATCTGGACTATGCCACCCGTCAGGCACGGCGGCATATTCCCATGACAATGACGGATTGGGCTACAAAGCTGGATGCGTTTCTACAATTCAACGATGCGGAAATATTGCAGAACAAAGGCAAGGTTACAGCAGCTATAGCAAAAGCCTTTGCCGAGAGCGAGTTTGAGCAATATCGTGTTATCCAAGATAGGCTGTATCAGAGCGATTTTGACCGACTGATTGCTAATACAACAGACGAAACAAAATAAATTGAGGGAAGGCGGCAGCGGTTTTATCCGTTGCCGCCTTGATTGCTGCCTAACGCTGACATAGGCAGATGTCAAGGGCGGCATAGCCGTTCATCGAAGACCCTTGATATTTGTCTTTGGAAGTGTTACCAAGGTAGAATGCCGTGGCGCAGACAAAAAAACAAGCCCATGCCTCCAGTTCATATTGCCGGAAGCACGGGCTTGCGTTATACTATTTACATTTACAGGGCATATACCAGTTCGCTCAACACGATTTCCTCTGCTCGATTATGGATGCTGTTTTTGCGACGCACCCATTCCATTTGGTCAGCCGCTTTTAAGGCTTCGGTTACGCCCTCCTGCTTCACCATAGCGGAGATGATAGTTTCCATACGCTCGTTGCAAGCTTGGTCGATCTCTGCCAAATGTTTGAACAGTATTCCATCCAAAACCAGAGTGCTATACAGGGACGGACGGTGTTCTTTCAGATAGCTGCGGCACATACGGCCATATTTGCCGATTTTATAGTCGCTGGTGTCCGGCAAAACAAGGTTGGGGATAAGATAATCGCCCTCTTGACGGTAAGTGCCGCCCATTTCTTCAAATATAGATTTCATAGGCAAAAGGCTCCTTTCTGTGTGATTTCAAGCAGTTATACGGACTTTTTAACTCCTTTCCTACAACTGCTTTTCAATTCACCACAAATGAGCCGCAGTCATATGTATTAGGTGGCAGAAACCACCCTTTACATATTAGCTCTTGATAATAAAGTGAGATCAAAAGAAGTAGTGGGAACCATTCCGGAAACAGGTAAAGGCCAGAAGGTAAAAGTAAAAGTAACCTATGTGGATGGAAGTGTTGATGAAGCGGAAGTAACGGTGAATTATGGAAGTGCTTCCGATAAATATGAACCGGAAGTAGAAGATGAGACAGTCAAGACAGGAAGCGATATTGATCTCACAGATAATGTGACCAACCTGGATGAACTGCCAACTGGAACAACAGTAAAGGATGTAACAGATACGCCTATTGATACGTCTGTTCCGGGGGATTATACAGGAAAGGTAGAAATCACCTATCCTGATGGAAGCAAGGATATTGTAGAAGTACCAGTGAAAGTCGTTGATAAGACTGATGCGGAACGTTACAGACCGGTGACAGAACGTGAGTTAATTGAGGAAGGGCAGACCTACGACTTAACGGACAATGTAAAAAATATGGGCAGCCTTCCTACAGGAACCACGGTAGAAGATGTAACACCAGAAGGAGAGATTGATCCGGATACTCCTGGAAATTACACAGGAACTATAAAAGTAATTTATCCGGATGGCTCCAGCGAGACCGTAAAAGTTAAGGTGAAAGTTAAGAAAAGAACACCGGATGCGAAAAAATACGATCCCGAAGTTGTACCAGAAATCATCTACGCAGGTGAACTAGCTGATTTGACGGATAATGTGGTAAATCTGGAAGATGAACTGCCAGAAGGTACGATTGTAACTGACATTACAGAGTATGGAGAAGATGGGGTAAACCTGGATAGACCTGGTAAATATAAAGGAAGAATTGAAATTGAGTATCCAGACGGCTCTACAAAAGAACTAACCGTACCTATACGCGTTTTGAAAGATGCAGACACAGACACAGCAACACCGAGTGAACCTGGTAAAGCTACTCCTAGCGAACCGGATAAGGCGACAGATAGTGAGGCAGAAAAGACAGATGCCAGCAAGTATAAACCCAAGCCAAATCCGATTGTTATCGACCAGGGAGAAACATTTGAACCGGAAGAGGGGATTAAAAACAAGGATGAACTTCCAGAAGGTACAGAGTACAGCGATGAGACCCCTGACAAGGTAGATACATCAAAAGATTATACAGCTATCATTGTTGTGACGTATCCGGATGGTTCCAAGGATAAGGTAAAGGTTCCGGTTACGGTACGCCCAGGCGGGTCAGAAAAGACAGATGCCGACAAGTATGATCCAAAGCCAAATCCTATCGTGATAGATAAAGGGGGAACGTTTGAGCCGGAAGATGCGATTAAAAATAAAGATGAACTTCCCAACGGAACAGAATACCGTGATGAAACTCCTGACAATGTTGACAAAACAAAGGATTATACTGCTATTATTGTTGTGAAGTATCCGGATGGTTCCGAGGACAAAGTAAAGGTTCCGGTAACGGTAAAACCGGTAACGTCTGGTTCGGGTGGTTCAGGTAGTTCAGGTAGTTCAGGTGGTTCGAGCGGTGGACATTCGAGTGGAGGCTCTGGTGGAGGCTCTGGTTCCAGGGGTAGCAATGTGAGCAATGACAGAATTTATGCGAACCCTGACATGAGCGTGACGACTGGCTCGCTTCGAGGAACATGGACGCTGGTGGATGCAGAGAACCATAAATGGACCTATACAACGTCCTCCGGTGTCATGGCGAAAGATGGCTGGATGTTCATTGGAAATCCATATGCAAAGGATGAGGAAGGACGATTCAGCTGGTTTAAGTTTGATGCCAATGGAATTATGGAGTTTGGCTGGATCAAGAGCCAGAATGGAAAGTGGTATCATACCCATGCCGTATCAGACGGAAATCTTGGTATTCTTCATAAGGGCTGGTACCATGAGCCAATGGATGGAAAGTGGTATTACCTGGATGAAAAGACCGGAGCTATGCTTGATGGCTGGGTTTCCCTGTCAGGAAAGTACTACTACTTCACGGAAGCGCCTCTGGTTCCAGAACAGACCTATTTCCAGAGAGAGAATGGTTACTGGTATTATGACAATCATAATAGAAGGCCTTACGGCTCTATGTATCAGAACGAGATGACACCAGACAATTACTTTGTTGATCAGAATGGAGTCTGGGATGGGAAAAACCATTAAAAACCATCCGATTCAGATGTAAGATTTTAGCTGGGGGTGCTGCTATCAGTGGCATCCCCTATGCTTTTCATAAGAAATAGGAGATGAGTGAGAAACAAGGTTGGTTCTGTAATTGGTAGAGTAGAGAAGTGCGGGGGGAGAAACGTGTTTCCATGGTTAAAAAGAAGCTGTATTTATATCGCCGTATTATCGGGGGATACGGATACCCTTTGGTATTACAGAGATAAGTTGTGTGATTTCGCGGAGCGCAATCATTACAAGATAGAGGTGGTCCTAACAACCAGCAAAGGAGCCCTTCTTCAAAGCATCAGGCCTTTTAACAGAAAGCCTGACTTTATTATCGTAGCAGCGCCACTGAATCTGTATCAGTATCAGATGTTTATCGAGCAGTTGGAAGGGCGCAGAAGTCGTGCGAAGGTGTTCTTTATGGGGACAGGGGAAGTCCTTAAAGGATACGAGAAAAAGGTAATCTCTGTAGCTAACAAAGCAAAACTGGAATGGTATTTGGAACGAGAGATGGATTGGCTGCAACGAAAGCGATTATGGCGGTGGTGAGAAAGGAGTATGTCACAAAATGAACAAAAGACAATTGGTGGATCGCATGTCATCAGGAAGTGGTCTGACAATGAAACAGAGTGAAAAAGCCTTGAATGGACTGATGGATGTCATACATAGCGAATTATCTTCCGGAGGAAATGTCTCGTTGATTGGATTTGGTGTGTTTTCTGTGGCAGACCGGAAGGCCAGAATGGCGCGGAATCCGAAAACAGGAGAAGAAATGGAAGTAAAGGCCAGAAAAATCCCTGTGTTTAAAGCGGGGTCAACTTTGAAACGGGCAGTGAACAGCAGGTAACAGGATGGAAGCCACACAAGCGGAGCCAGGACTTCGTTTGATTAGAGAACGGGAGGAACCTTTGATGAAGACAGTGATTGTAGGAGCCAATCATGGAGGAATTGCAGCAGCTAATACACTTTTGGACCATTATCCGGATCATCGGGTCGTTATGATTGACCAGAATACCAATATCAGTTACTTGGGGTGTGGGACAGCCCTTTGGGTTGGCCGGCAGATCGACTCCTATCAGGATTTATTTTACACAAAAAAAGAAGATTTTGAAAAAAAGGGAGCTTCCGTCCATATGGAGACAACGGTAAGGAAGATTGACTTTGAAAGAAAGGTTGTTTTCTGTGAAAAGACGGATGGAAGAACATTTGAGGAGTCTTATGATAAGTTGATTCTGGCAACGGGCTCCCTTCCTATTGCTCCGGATTTGCCAGGTCAGAATCTGGAACATATCAGCTTTTTGAAGCTGTTTCAGGACGGTCAGAATGTAGACCACTTAATTGGCCGCATGGATGTGCAACATGTAGCCGTGATAGGAGCGGGGTATATTGGCGTTGAGATTGCAGAAGCGGCAATCCGAAGAGGAAAAAAGGTTAAGCTGTTTGACATTGCAGACACCTCTTTAGCGAGCTACTATGATGAATGGTTCACAAAAGATATGGACCGCCTTTTAGAAGAAAAAGGAATTGAGACGCATTTCAAAGAACAGGTCCTTGCGTTTTTGGGAACAACCTCGGTGGAACGGATTGTAACGGACCATGGAGAATATAAAACGGATTTGGTGATCAGCGCGATTGGTTTCAGACCGAATACCGTGCTAGGAATGGAACATCTGAAGTTATTCAAAAATGGAGCATACTGTGTGGATCGTCATCAACGGACGAGTGATCCGGATGTATATGCAGTAGGGGACTGCGCTGCAATTTATTCCAATGCATTGAAGAGAAAAACCTACATTGCATTGGCAACGAATGCGGTACGTTCCGGGATTGTAGCGGGTCATAATGTGGGGGGAACCGCATTGGAGGAGACTGGGGTTCAGGGCTCCAATGGAATTTCCGTATTTGGTTATCATATGGTTTCTACTGGATTGAGTGTAAAGGCCGCACAAAAAAGCGGGTTGGATGTTACCTATACGGATTTTGAAGATTTGCAAAGACCGGGGTTCATGAAGAAGAATGCGAAGGTAAAAGTTCGGATTGTATATGAAAGGAACTCACGCCGGATTGTCGGGGCCCAGATGGCATCAACCGAGGACATATCAATGGGGATCCACATGTTTTCTCTGGCGATTGAACAGGAAGTGACGATTGATCAGCTAAAGCTTTTAGATCTCTTTTTCCTTCCTCATTTTAATCAGCCTTATAACTACATAACAATGGCGGCGTTATCTGCAAAATAAAGTGCGCAGAGTTAGGAATGATTTAAGAAATCAAGGGGGAGGGAATCTCAGCATCAAATGCAGGGAACTCCCTCCTTTATAAAAATGTTTCTCTGTCTTAGCTGGAATCGCATGATGGGATAGAGAAGTGGGGGCATATAAGGTGGTGTCTGAAAACATGCTGAGCGAGATAATGGATCGTTTGAACCTGTGGCATTATGAGGATGCCGATGACAGGGAAGAGAGAGCGGGACTTTTTGGAAATAGAATGGAAGAGAACGAAGGCAATTTCCTGCTGAATATAGTAACCTATAAGCCGAGGACGATGGATGATGTCCAGGAGATATGCGAACGATTTTTAGATGGAGATGCAGTGATTCTATCCTTGGAGCAGGCAGAAGGAAAAAATGAGGAGAGGATTGTGGATTTTCTATCAGGGGCGATATACAGCCAAAATGGAAATATCTTAAAGATATCCGAACATATTTATGCGATATCCCCAGAGGATGTGGGGATATTTGAAAGGTAAAAACACAATCTGATAGCAAGGGAAAGAGAACTCTTCTTCCAAAAGAACTGAAAGGAGAGAGACGCTGGGAACTGGGCGATTTAGGGAGAAATAAGAATGCAGTTTAAGGCAACAGGTGAAGTGAAGATAAACATAGCCGTATTGGCATATAGCAATAAGCTTTTATGGGATTGCAGAAATTTTTTATATGCTTTTAGGGGTAAAACAAAGTGTAATCTGGGGATTACATTAACGAAAAATGTGGATGTTATCTTTCGCGGAATGAAATTTATGCCAGGCGGATTCGATTTGGTTGTGGTAGCGGATGTTTTTTGTGAACAAAAATATGACGAATTTGTCAATACCATTACAAAAGATCCCAATCATACAAAAGTCTTCTTTTTTGGAGAGGAACACAAGAATGTGAAAAACATGGGGAGTATGATCACCGTATCGAGTAAAGAGCAGTTGGAGAAACAGTTAAGTAAAGAGATTACAGGATTGCTGTTTGGAGCGTCAGATATAACCTATAAGGGATGATAAGAAGACTGTTAAGTCGGGTAAGTGAGAGGAACGAAGGGATGGGAGAAAGAATATTGCGGGATAGATTAGAAACGCTGAAGATGAAAGATTTAGATAAGTTTGACAGAGCGGCTATTGTTCTGCTCTGCATCCATGGAGTGTCGGCGCATGGCGTGTATGGAGATATTTATAATCATAATTTCAAGGAGAATATTCCGTTCAACGGGATTGGAGATATGGTATTAAAAATAGATCAAATATGCAATTGGCTGAATACCCCGAGAGCGACAACAGAACTCCGTTTTTTTAGCAGGGAAATGGAGAAACAGTATAGGGAATCCTATTCAGACCCTCCTGAGCAAAACATGAAAGCAGATGGTGAGGTTGGTGGAGGAGGGATTGCTTACGAACGGGTAGCAAATGCTAAAGAACTGCTTGTGATTTGGGTGAAATACAGGCAGAATGCCAGTTTGCAGTGAAGTGTGAGAGGGAAACTTACAAAAGGGATTACAGTACATTTTAGAAGTGCACTGGAATTAATGCGCATGATGAGTATGGTAGAGAAGTAGCTAGAAGCCAAGTGTAAAGTGTTTTTTAATAGACAACAAAATAGGAAGAATTGTAATGAAACCAAACAAAAGAGCAAAAAATGCAAGAAAACAGATTTCAGATATCTACCTGGAAGTTGTAAAACTGAGCGATTTCTTAAGCGAGCTACAGCTCCAGGCAGAAAGAGAGTTTGTGAATCAGGAAGATTCTCATGAGTTAGCGGATGAGTATATCATTTTATTTCAAGGTATCACCAAAGCAATCGAACAGTGTCGGCAGGTTGGGGGGAAATTACATGTTCTTGTTGAGGAATAATACTAATATATAAGCAAATTTATGATAAATAGACTAGGAGGAATTTATGATGAACAAAAAAATTGCAGATTTACTTAATAATCAGATTAATCAGGAATTCTATTCTGCATATTTGTATTTAGATATTGCAAATTTTTACACGAAGAAGGGATTGGATGGATTTGCAAACTGGTATCAAATACAGGCGCGCGAGGAACAGGACCATGCTATGCTGGTGTATAAATATCTTCATAATAATGATATGGATGTTGCATTGGGGACGATTGGAAAATCAGAAAAAATATTTGTAACTTTGATAGATCCGTTAAAATTTAGTCTGGAGCACGAAAAATATGTAACAGAATTAATTAATGAAATCTACTTAGAGGCTCAGAAAGTGAATGATTTTCGCACTATGCAATTCTTGAATTGGTTTATTAAAGAACAGGGAGAGGAAGAAAAAAGTTCGTCAGAACAGATTACTAAAATGGAACTGTATGGAAGTGATCCACGTAGTCTGTACATGTTGAACAGTGAGTTAGCTGGACGAGTATATAGGGCTCCTTCACTGGTACTATAAAAATCATATTCGGGAACACAACGAGCTTGTTATAGGACTATTCTGCCGTGAAAGAAACAAGTTGTCCTTGCTAGATATAAGCCAAAATACGGAACATTGTACTATTCATTTTTAAGATAATAGTTTTAATTCTATTGTTTACTGTGGGCTGTGGTCCAAAAAGTTGCCTTTAGATATGGAGGAAGAAATAATTTCATGGGAAAGCCCGTTAGATATAGAAATGATTGATTCAGAGAAAGAGGGAAATTTTTGCATTGCGAGGGTAGTAAGAGGGAGAGCCCAGAATCATCCCAAACAAGTTTTATGAACAACTTGGAGAGTGGGACATCAGGAGTGGCTGATTCAATCATTAGGTCGTTGCTCAATAGTTTTATACAGTTTAGGAGAAGGAAAAATGGGGCGTGCAGAGAGACGGCGAAATGCGAAAAATGAGAGGAAAGAAAAGAAAGCTACATATAATCTGACGAGGGAACAGCTCAATCATATGGTTCATGAAAGAGTTGAGGATGAACTGGATCACATGAGGCAAGAGGCGATGGAGGAAGCGATCAATACTGCTATGCTTCTGTTATTAACTTTGCCTTTGAAAGTTTTAATGGACCATTACTGGAACAAATCCTACACCAAACGGATGCCAGAATTTATTAATTATGTTTTGTCCTATTATGAGCAGTGGCAGAAAGGAGAATTGGATATGGATGAATTAAGAAAGGAACTTTGGGAGTATGGTGGTGTCCGCCTGGAAGAAGTGGAGGACTGATTATGATGAATTAAATGAGCAGATAAAAGAGATTGTAGGGAATATTACTGGGAACAATGTATTAAGGTATATGTGGCAGACTGATGTGAAAGAAAAAAGCGATTAGTGTTGAAAATGAACAGTGCTTCTCTCAGGATAATGAGTTTTTCTGAAGCTATTTGGCTGTTTCAATTGAGTGCATTGGTGATAGCTTGAAGTAAAGGATATTATTAATGTTTAACGATGTTAAAATATAAGGAAAGGGGGGATAAAATATGGTGGATAAAGGTCTTACAGATCAGTTGAAAGGAAAAACTAAGAAGATTGTCGGGGATCTCACCGGAGATACTGTGACTAAAGCTGAGGGCTGGCTTGAGCAGGGCGTGGGAAAAACAAAAAAGGCGATTGCGGATGTTACAGATATCATTGAAGAAGTATCGGAAAAAGCAACAGAGAAACTTGATAAAAAGTGAAAAAAACGAAAGTAAAAGATGAAGAATAGAAACAATTAGGGGAAGAAAGAGTATGAGATAAAAGAGAAAATATCTTTTTATTGCAAAACATTATCGGTGCAATCAATTGGAATAGTTGAATGAGTTTTTGAAGATATTTAGAAAGGACGGCTGGAAAAAAGAATGAGGAAAATATTCTCAGACTGTAGACAACTAGCCTCCTAATAGGAGGCGGTTGTCTTTTTTCTGGCTCTTTGTCAATAGTTGGGGTGGGATTTGTTAAAATCCCGCCCCAATTCTATGAAAAGGGCCCTTTTTATGTTCAGTTCCAGGTTTTACTGATTTTGGGCATGCTAAATAAGCCTCCGCATTACCGACCTTTTTATCCTATGATGTACAGTGAAGTATCCGGGTTCGGAACCGTTTGAAATTCCGGATTCCGTAGCTGCTCCGTTTTAATACCTTTATCTTGTTGTAAATCCTTCTGTGGGACCATTTGTCAACCCGTATTTAAAGGCATTCAGTATTTCTTTTCGCCAGGCCCTGTAGGTCTTAGCACAGGCCTCAAATTCCTTGATCCCACAGCTCTGTGCATTCGCAATCCAGTCATCAAATTCCCTCTGCTGCTGACGATACGCTTCCATCTGGCAGATATCATAAAACCACTCTTTCATGCGGTGTGCCAGACGCAGCTCCTCGCTATAGTGAAGCATTAAATCACAGGCCTGTTTGTTCTCATCTTTCAGCTTTTTATAGCGGGTCAGAATGAGTTTCCGGCTGCGTTTATAATACTTACGCAGAGAAACCGGCATGGACCGCTGCAGCCGTTTGCGTACATTTTCAATCGCCCATGTCATCTGCCGGATGAAATGATATTTATCCACGATGATTGTAGCGTTTGGAAAGAAGGTCTGTGCAAGTTCGGTGTAGGGGCGCCACATATCTCAGACGAAGAACTTTACCTTGAGGCGTTCTTTCCTGGGAATGTTCCGCCAATAATCAGCCAGATGGCTCTGGGTCCGATCCGGGAGAATGTCGAGGATCCGGCGCTTTTTCGGATCAACCAGAATGCACTGATATTTACCGGTAGAAGCATTGCCTTTGAATTCGTCAATGGAAAGCGCTTGTGGAAGCTGGCCAGGCGGAGGATAGCAAATCGTGTCCAGAAGGCGGCAAACCGTCTGGACGGAAACACCGGTAAGCTCTGCGATCTGTTTTAAGGAAAAGGTCTGCCGGAGCAGGGAGACAATGTAAAATGCCAGCCTGCGGGTCCTGCGGTGGTAGCTGGGGAGGAACGAATAGGGTTCCGTGAACCGTTTGCGGCAGTATGGGCAGAGGTAGCGGCGTTTGCGAAGGAGCAGGATTACTTGTTTTCCCAGTAAGGGAATGTCCTGGACTTCTTGTAAACGGTAATCATGAATCCGTTTTGTTTTAGCCCCACAGCAGGGACAAGTCTGTTCTACCGGTTGGGACTGGATGAAAATTTTAATGAAAGAGTCTGCCTGAACCACTTTTTTAATAAAAACACCTTCCAAGTTAAGGAAAGCCTTGGTATAATTAGGGTACATCTATAAGGGGTCACCTCCGTAACATTAAACTTTGGTCGGGATAATGCGTTTAGGAGGCTTCTTATAGATGTATTTTATTACAACGAAAAGAATGTTGGAAGTGTGCTTTTCAGCACACCCCAACATTCAGTATAGAACCCATCTTTTATGCAGAAGAAAAGGAGAACGCCTATGATTAAGAAGAAACTTGCGATACAAATCGCCCAAAGAATTGGAAATGGACGGGAGGAAACAACGAAGTTACTGGATGTTTTATGTGAGGTGCTGGGAGATACTCTGGACGCCGGCGTGTTTGTCCATCTTACGGGGCTGGGGAGACTTACCGTGCGGGAATATCCAGCCCAAAAGGGATTTGATCCTCGAACAAGAGGATTCATCAATATGGCTGCCAAGAAATCCCCAGTATTCAAGGCAAACAAAAGCCTGAAAGGAAAGTCCAATGAAGCGGGGGCTTGACTCAATGGGCTCCGCACGTCCTAGGTGGGGACGCTCTAGGGGACGTAATAAGCATCCGTGGTATGTGACGCTGGGGGGACTGTCCAGTTGTGTAATGCTGGTCGTGTCTCTGTTCATGCTGGGGCATTCACTATTGGGACTGGAGAAATCACAAGTGGTATTTACAACTTTAACTACCCGTGTGGAAGAAGAACGAAAGCGCCCAAAACCAACCACAACTATAGAACTTGTAACAGAGGACACACACGCTTCCTCACCATATGCGGTTCTGAAAGAAGAAAACGGCAATCTGTTTGGCTGGGTGAAAATTGCCGGAACAAAGTTGGACTATCCGGTGATGTATACGCCTGAAGAGCCGGAATACTATCTGCATCGGGCTTTCGACAAAAGTAGCTCTGTCAGCGGTGTTCCCTTCTTGGATGGAAACTACATTGATGGAGGAAAGCACTATCTTATCTACGGTCATAACATGAAAAACGGTACCATGTTTCATACTCTACTGAACTATGTAAAAGCAGATTTTTGGAAGGAACACCCCACCATTACCTTCGATACTCTACAAGATAATGGCACGTATACCGTTATCGGGGTGTTCTATTCCAGAGTGTATTACCAGGATGAAACGGACGTGTTCCGCTTTTATGCCTATCAAGATCTGAGCGATCCAGTTTTGTTCTCCGAGTACGTGGACAACGTGACGGCGGCCTCTTTGTATGATACGGGGGAAACAGCAAAGTATGGGGACACGCTTCTGACTTTGGTGACATGTAGCTATCACGCGGAAAATGGGCGGTTTGTTGTGGTGGCCCGGAAATGTTGATTGATATATTTGCAAGTGAGGGCTATATCTGGGGAAATTAGAAGGATATCCAGCTATCAAACAGATGCGATTGTAAATTTTCACTTGAAAAATAAGGAGTTTATTAGGGGTATGAAAAAAAACATTGAGATTATTCGATGCATTGCGGAAGAGATTTGCGTTTTTGTTCCAGGAATTTAAAAGCATTTATATCTCATTCAGCGGCAGCAAGGATAGCGATGTTCTTTTGAATTTGCTGCTGTATTACTGGAATAATCATGCTTCAGATCGTGTGATTGGCGTATTCCATCAGGATTTTGAGGCGCAGTATACCGTGACTACGGACTATATTACCCGCACTTTTAAGCGCCTGGAAAACGAATACGGCATAGAGCTTTACTGGGTCTGACTTCCTATGGTAACACGGACAGCGCTGAGTAGTTACGAAATGTATTGGTATCCTTGGGATGATACAAAGCAGGATATATGGGTGCGTCAGATACCAAAGTATTCCTATGTCATTAATCTGACGAAGCCGTTTGCCTACTATCGCTACAGGATGCATCAGAGAGATTTTGCAAAGCATTTTGGCCGATTCTACAAGGAGGAGCATGGGTATGGCAGGACGGTCTGCCTGCTTGGTATGCGAGCGGATGAGCCTCTGCAGCGGTACAGCGGATTTGTTAATAAAAAATATAGGTATCATAATGAGGGCTGGATTTCCAAGCAATTCAAAGATGTATGGTGTGCTTCAACTTTATACGACTGGTCAAACTCCGATGTGTGGTGCGCGAATTATTGATTTGATTATGACTACAATAATTTATATGATCTCTTTTAAATCAAGACCGGTTAGTAGAGTGAATCTATGGTATGTTCAGATGATATGGGGAAAGAACAGAATCTTTGTGAACAACTCAGAGAGATTGACATCAGGAGTGACTGATTTAATCATTAGGAAGCTGATATGGCGCGGTATATATGACCAGCTGGGCTAGCGCGAGAGAGGGCAGGACATTGATGGCCGCTTCCCGGCTCCCAAGAGCGAGGAGATATTGGATTGTGTTCTGCTGGAGGTAGAACTGGCGGTTGAGCTGCTGTCAACTCTGCAAGAGCAGGAACCTACGGAACCGGCAGTTGGAATCGTCCTGGGCTGGGAGCTACCAGTCCAGGCGGTGGTGAGTGGATTGGAAACGCCCCGCTCTTATTTGGAGCTGGTGCAGGAGGAGCATACCCCGTTGTAAGGGATGACTTGATGGGCCGCGCCCCATAAGAACTAAGCAAGGAAAATGTTGGTGGAAGGACATCACGGCCAGGCTGGACGACAGGGATGCATATACCGCTTTGGAAAAAGGAAGCAAGAAGGAATAACCTTTGGAGAAGACATCTTTTCGGGACTAATGGAGGAAAATCATGTTGGCAAAGAAGTTTAAAAGTGTCCTGTGTCAACTGGGCATGGAGCGACTGGAACACCCACTGTTTTACCATGCGCCAGTGGGAATCCGGTTCAGAATAGGTGGGGAAGAGACGATATACTTAGATGGAAAAATCAATTCTGACTATGTTCAGGGTGCGCTGGATCGGGCGGCTGCGATTTACCGGAGCCTTCCGAATCCACCAGATATCCTACGGATCGATGGATATCCCGAAAAAGAAACAGATGAGTCTGTACTGACTATGGTTCGGAAGATGTCCGGGCTTCCTGTCCCCCAGGAGCAGGAAGCATCCGTAGGATTGGATGAAGATGGCGATGCCCATAGGCAGATTCGCTTTTATTGGGACCTTAGGCGTGTTTTGTTCTGTCCAGAACAGCTTATTCGGGAAATTATCCTGGGAGACATCGGCGGTTGGTCCGGCTTTACGTCTAATGTTTATCTGGCAGGCCCTGGTCCCTACCTCTACCATCTGTACGATGACCGGGGGCTGGATGTGCTGGGCAGTTCACAGGAACTGCTGCTGCCTCTCTACCGCCAATTTCATAGCTGGATTTTAGAGTATGATCTGGAGCAGATTGATCGCCTGTTTGCTTCAGAAGACTAACCACCCTGACAGAAATTTATCAGTGATGGCCGACTTTTTTCGCTATAGCTGGATTCTACAGAGAGGCGAGCGGGTATTCAACCTTGGAGTGGACACGAAGAAGGGGTGGAATCTGAAGTTATTCAACGACATCCTACGGGGCAGTTTTGGGAAGATCAGCGGCCATGGAATTACCCTGGGCGGTATTATTGTGAATTCCGGTAATTTCGGCTGGAAAGCCAGTGGTAAAACAACTCCTATCGAAAAAAACACTCCTAGCTATCATGGGGACTCGTTTGTGGAAGCGGCAGCCCCGGCGGCCTTTGTCACCTATATCCATGCCATTCTTCTTCGCGATAAAGGTGCAACTCTTTCCCACTTCAACGCATTTCTGTTTTTGTAGGGCATGGAACCGCCTTTCTCTACGCCTGGAACGTCACGCAGAAAATACAAAGAAAATGATGGACTATCTAGACCATCATCCACAGGTGGAAAAAGTCAATCATCTCAGCCTGCCGGCTCATCCTAATCACGCATTGTACACAAAGTATTTCCCAAATGGAGGAGCCAGTATCTTCACCTTTTAGATTAAGGGTGGCCAGGAGAAATCCTGGAGGTTTATGGACAATCTATAAATTTTCTCCCTGCTTGCAATGTAGCCGATGTAAAGAGCCTCGTAATCCACCCTGCCAGTATCACCCATTCCCAACTCTTCCCGGAAGAATTGTTGGAACAGGGCATTAAGCAGAATACAATCCGCCTGTCCATCGGCACAGAGCATATTGATGATATTATTGCAGACTTAGAGAATAGGTTTGCTTCATTAAAATAAGTGATGTGAATGAAATTGAGGTAAAAGGGAGTCAGGCTTGAGCTGGGAAATTATCGGGAAATATTTGCCGTTGTACCTTTCTGGTTTCACTGAAATGCAGCCGGACAACATAATAGGTAGTATCCCAATCTTTTTTACTAATGCGGGCGTGTTCTTTTTCCCTACGCCGGTCTGGGGGTTCCACTATCATTTCAGAGGATTTTTTCTCGGTGCTTAAAGGGTCATATACTTCTTTATCGGGCACAGCCCACCGGAGATGAGTTGTCAAGGGCATTTTAATCAAGTTTTCAAAAATTCAAAAATGGCAGCCTTTCAATCTACGCTATTTCCAGGATTTTCCCTCGATTTTTCTGCGTCTTTTGCATATAATAAGAGTAGGGAAAATCCTACTTTCCATGTTTCAGAAAGGTGGTGTAAAATCATATTAGCAAATACGTTTGTAGACAATGCAAAAGTCATGGCAAAGGGGCAGGTCACAATTCCCAAAGATATTCGGGAAGTACTCGGCGTGGCAAGTGGTGATCGCATTACGTTTATCGTTGAGGGAAACACCGTCCGCATAGTTAATTCTGCTGTCTACGCTATGCAGGTGCTTCAAAAGGAGATAGCCGGAGAAGCGGAACGCGCTGGCTTAACCTCCGATGATGATGTCATGGAGTTTGTGAAAGAATTGAGAAATGAGGATGAGAACGAATGAGGGGGTTGATTGATACCAATGTCCTGAGCTCTGCCGCTTTAAACGCAAACGGCATTCCCTTTCAGGCGTATGTAAAAGCGGTGTCCTATCCCAATCATGGGCTGATCTGTGAGCAGAACGTGGACGAAATGAAGCGGGTATTTAGTAAGACAAATTCTAAAACTAATATCTTCCCATAATAAAAACTACCTTTTTCTTAAAACTATAGCAGTATCTCTCCTTAGTGAGCTACTGCTATAAATATATCCTATAATTAATAAATTTGTTGTGAATTATTTACAACTTGAGAGTTTTACTATTCGATAAATCTAAAGTAACGGTTGCTGTTTCAAAGTGTATTTCAAATACTATCAGTGATTTCCCACCATATTCTATTGTTTCTCGATAATCAGGTATCTTCTCGCAAAAACAATCTGCCAAATCAAAAATATTTTTTTTACTCTTTATAGCAGTTCCCCTCACTTTTATATGCTCGTTTTCTTTTTTGGGAATTGTTGTAAAGGCAACATTTTGATTTTGTTTCATTTCTTTTACTTTATCGTTATTTTTAAATGTTGCAAAGTATACAATATTATTTTCTGGATTGAAATAATAATTGACAACTCTAACATTTGGAATGCCGTCTGTTCCGATTGTTGCCAATGCAAGGTCAGTCTGTTCTGCCATCATTTTTTGAAATTCTTTTAGTGTATCCATAGAAATCCTCCTTTTATTATTGATACGTAAATAGTATAATATAAAAAGGTATCAGAACATGACACCATTTAGCGAAATAAGGAGGTTTAAACAAATGCGTAAATCAACACGATTGAATGACATGATGATTTTTTTAAATGATAAAAGTTATTTTAACTTGAAAGATATTATGCAAGAGTACGGAATATCTAAAAGTACAGCAATTCGAGATATACAATCTTTAGAAGAAATCGGTATGCCCATATTTTCGGAAACTGGAAGAAATGGACGTTATGGGATTTTGAAAAATAGACTTCTTTCACCAATTATTTTTACTGTTGATGAAATGTATGCTTTGTATTTTGCTATGCTAACTTTAAACGCCTATGAATCGACTCCTTTTCATTTAAGTATTGAAAAGTTAAAGAAAAAGTTTGAAACTTGCTTGTCTGATGAACTTATTAAAACTATTAATAAGATGGAACATACATTAAGCCTTGAGGGGACTAAGCATTATAATAGTAGCCCTTTACTAAAAGATATTTTAGAAATGGCAGTAAAAGATACGGTGTGCTGTATCTCTTATAAAAAAGGCGAATTCGTATCAGAAGTACAAGTGCAGTTTTTTAATATATCTTCATCTTTTGGACAATGGTATGTTACAGGTTTTAATTATGACAGGCAAAGAGTTCAAGTTTTCCGTTGTGATAAAATTATCGATATTTCAGAAAGTGAGTGCTATATACCGAAGCCAAGGCAAGAACTTCTAAATCGTTCGACAAATATATTTAAGTCTGAAAATGCTACAGATTTTGAAGTTCAAATATTAGATAAAGGAGTGGATTTATTTTATAAAGAAAATTATCCCTCAATGGAATTAGTCAAATATGATGGACAATATAAAATAAAAGGATTTTACAACGTAGGGGAAGAAAGATTTATTGCTGATTATTTCCTTTCATATGGAAAATTGATTAAGTCTATTTATCCAGAGCATTTAAAAAAACTTGTATCGAAACGAGCAAAAGAATTGTACCAATATTACGATAATCTATAAAAATAAGGCATATAATTTTATGTGTTTGTATGCTTATGAATTTATTTTACAATCTTCCAGTTGCTATCCTTATATAGCACAAGTTCAAACTGTGATACCTATGTTGTCTTTGTCTGATTATCAATGAATTTCATGGCAACTTTGACTTTCACATTATTCTCATGGCAATAAAATTCCCCTTTATTCCTCTTGATTATCTCAAAACAGCAAAGAAAAAGTCCTGTCAAGAGTCTTACCAACGTAGGTGGTGCTTGCACTCTTGATCGGACTTTTTGTTTGTTGTATCTTCTGTGAGAGGATAAAGGCTATTCATCTTGAACATCAAAATATTTCATATTTACAATAACCTTGCGTTTGGCGAATGGAACATACGGGGGCATGCGCTTGTGTCCCTCTGTGCTTTCCCCGAACATATCAAGGCTGTAAAACTCATCATAGCGGTCTAAAATCTTCTGAAATTTCAAATGCTTGACAAACTCTTTGATTGGGTAAAGGTTGGACGCTGTGATGTCTTTGCCATTGATATAATCTGTGACATATTCCCTTAACTGTTCTAATTCGTATTCCAGCCATTCTTCCTCGCTGTCAAAGAAGTTTCATAATGACCGTGTTTCAATTCAGCACTTAATCGTTCTTCCCCTCTGACAGACTTCTTTCTCTATATGAGAAGCAAATTTCCATGTACCTGACAGCATTTCATTCGGTGCAACTTCTAACACAACCATTATCTTTTCCAGTGTTTCAAAGGTAGGATAATACACACCTCTTTCAATCTTGGAAAGGCTTTGTAGGTTGATACCGATAGCATCGGCAAGTTCTTGCTGCTTCATCCCTTTTAGTTTCCTGAACGTCTGTATATTTGGTCCAAAATGCTTATCATTCATAGAACATCTTCTCCTTTCAATTGCTTTATAAGCTTATGATGATTATTAATATTGAAAATTCAAGAAAAAGTTCTTAAAAAGTAATTCTATTGGCGTTATTATCATAGCAGATAGAGCGATTGAAAACAATGAGGTCAATCACACGACTGAGTAAGCATTTAGAGAAGATATTTTCACTTTGATAGCATAAATGAGCATGGACTGTCAGACTGAAAATCGTGGTTTCCAAAAGGGGCTGGCTGGACGGGGCACATCCTCCAGACGTGTTTCGGACAGACAGTTCCTTTTGGAAAGGGAACGCCGTAGGCGTTGGGCAAGGACGTATATGTAACACTGCCCTGCGTATACAAGTTATAGTACCTAGAAACTGTGATAGATAAAGGAAAAGTTGCAATTTATCCCCGTAAAAAATCAGGAAGTACGAAAGGCGTAATGCAGTATCGTAACACACGAAAATTTATCCGTTAAGATTGATTACATCAGCATTGTATTTGAAACTGCAACCGCTGAAGATGTAATCACACACATTTTAGATTTACCGCCTGACATTTTCAATGTTTATCCAGCAACCGTAAAATTAAAGACATATCAGACACGCCGGGAGATTGGAGATATTTATGTATCGGGCGATGCAAAAAAGATAGAGGACAATCCAAAAGGACTTGGCTGTTATCTTGTGATGACGGACAAAGGGTGTGATGATATTTTTTAAATCCTCGACAGCAGAAATTTAACTTTTGGAGATATGTTCAGACGCTGTGAAAGAAGATACGGGCTCGATAACTTTCATTTTACAAGGCTTGATGTTGCCATAGATGATAAGAACGAAAAACCATTCTTTACCTTAGAGCAGATAAAGAAGAAATGCGAAAAAGAGGAATTTATAGCAAACAGTGAGGGCTATCACTTTGACGAAAGCAAGTTTGATGATTTTGATACCGCAAAGACGGGTTATATCGGTGCTGGAAAGTCGGGATTGTTCTACCGTTTTTATGACAAAGACAAGGAAGTTTGTTTAAAATACAACAAGACGCTTGATGAAGTCGGCAGTTGGAAAAGGACAGAAATGTAACTGCGTGATGATAAGGCTCATGACTTTGCCATGACATCCATGACATTTAAGGATAGACAGGTGGAACTTGGAGAACTGGCTTTCGGTTTGCTGGCTGATAATATACGCTTTGTTGTGCCAAATAAAAATGAAAGAAATAAGAGTAGATGAAAAACGTGTCGGTTTTGGGAACGCTTTTTAGGGGCTGTGGAAGTCTTGAAACTGTATATACCCAAACAACACAATTCCTACAATACCATTAACAACCATAAACGCTCGTTAAAAGCGTCATTCTACATAGCCATACAAGATGATTATGTGAGGAAGAACCCCTTTGATTTCTAGATGGGAGTCAAGACCACCGGCTTAGCTGGTGGTCTTGACTGATACAGAGATTGGAAGAGTAATAGTTATAATTGCCATCCGGTGGCTTCTACACAGAATTTAAGGAAATTCCGGTAAATTCCGTCCTTTTTACTGAGCTGCTCATGGGTGCCCTTTTGCTTGACTTGCCCATTATCAATCACAATAATCTGGTCAGCTTTTTGTACAGTACTCAATCGGTGGGCTATGGAAATTAAAGTCTTATTTTTAGTCAGCTCCTCAATCGCAGATAAAAGAGCCTGTTCATTTTCAGGGTCAACACTGGAGGTCGCTTCATCTAAAATGACAATGGGTGCGTCTTTTAAAATTGCCCGTGCAATGGAGATTCTTTGTTTTTCGCCGCCAGATAATGTAGATCCGCTTTCGCCAATTATAGTTTGATATCCATCCGGCAAAGCCATAATAAAGTCATGACAGCAGGCTCTTTTTGCTGCCTCCATTACTTCTTCAAGTGACGCATCAGGCTTCCCAAACTTAATATTATTTTCGATTGTGTCATGGAATAGATAAACCTTTTGGAAAACCATACTGATACAGTCAAGCACACTGTCAGCGGTATAGTCTTTCACATTTTGGCCGCCAATACACACAGAGCCTTCCTGAACGTCCCAGAAACGAGCGATTAAGTTACATAATGTCGTTTTACCGCTTCCTGACGGACCTACAATCGCACATGTAGTATGTTCTGGTATGTTTAAGGAAATGTGGTCAATAATTCTGCGGGAACCATAGCCAAATGATACATCTTTTAATGAAATCTCATAATTGGAAGGATGGAGTTTATCTGTAGTGGTGTCCATCTGGGGAATATTTGTCACTTCCTCCAAACGGTCTAATTCGGTATTTATTTTCTTGCTCAAGAATGCACTGTTTCCCATAGTTTCCAAATCAGAATAAACGGTGAATGCACAAAACAAAAATGTCATACAGAATGGTAGGGAAATTTTTCCGTCCATGTATAAGATACCAGCAATAGCGATTAAGACGCAGCTCATCAATTTATAGACAAGGCCATATAGCCGGAGAACACCTGCGGTTGCCTTTTCCTGCGAATAATCAGCGTCCCATTTCTTTTGAAATGCGGTGTGTACCTCTTGCTGGCCGCTTTTGCCGTTTGAAAATGAACGGAGAACAGCAATCCCACGTATGTACTCTAAACATTTATTAACCAGATTTTCCTGGGCAGCCTGATAAATTGGCGAATGTTCTGCGGCCCGCTGTCTGACCAGGCGTAATACTGTCAGGCCAATTACTAAGCCTATCATACTTAGTGTCCCTATTATTGGATTAAAAAAGAACATCATGAAAGACATAAGGAATGCCATGGCAACACCACTGGTCATCTGTTCGATAGCCATCATTGAGTAACCTTCCAGATCCGCTATGGTAGTGGTTAAAATTGTTTGGATGGTTCCAAGGTTCTGCTCTGAAAAATAACCCATAGGTGCTTGTTTTAATCGCTCACCAATTTCTAAACGGTAATCACGGAAAATATCATAACCGGTTCCGCTCATGGTACGGTCACTCATCCATTGGAAAAAGAAACGTCCAAGAATACTAATAAGAATGATAATTACAGCTTTTAAAATTATTGAGGAGGTCAGTGTATCAAGGTTCAACATGATTAAAAATACACTGAGCATCATAAAGCTTTGAAAAAAGGATTTTAAAATATTGCACAGTATTCCAACTGTTATTTTTTTTCTGCTGGAGCCGGCGATTTGATAAATACGAGAAATCATTTCAAACATCTAAGATTCTCCTTTCGTTTTGGAAGTTACCGCATCTGAATAATTCTCCCACATTTCCTTATAAAGAGGGCAGTTCTCTAACAGTTCATTTTGCGTTCCGCATCCGGCTATTTTCCCATCAGCTACAACAAGGATTTGATCGGCATTGCGGATTGTATTCAGACGATGTGCAACAACAATTAGGGTTTTCCCGGAAATTAACTTACTGATTGCTTCTTGTATCAGTGCTTCATTTTCCGGGTCTGCATAGGCAGTTGCTTCATCAAGAATAACCACGGAAGCTTTTTTTAGCATGGCACGCGCTATGGTGATACGTTGGCGTTCTCCACCAGATAGGCGGTCTCCGGCATCTCCGGCCATAGTGTCGTAGCCTTTTTCTAATTGCATGATAAAATCATGGCAGTTTGCAGCTTTTGCAACGGTTTCTATTTGTTCGTCCGTTGCGGCTGGATTTCCCATGCGGATATTATCACGGATGGTTTTATCAAAAAGAAAGTTATCCTGTGCAACATAACTGATTTCTCCCATCAGCTGCTCAAAGGGGATGTTGCGAATATCCTGTGAACCAAAAAGCACAGTCCCGGAGGTGGCATCCCAAAACCCCGCCATTAATTTGGCTATGGTAGATTTACCAGATCCGGATGGGCCGACAATCGCTGTCATTGATTTCGGTGACGTCTTAAATGAGATATCGTGCAGCACTTCACTTTTGTTATAACCAAAGCAAACGTGACTAAATTCAAATGTCGGTTCTGTGAGAGTAACCGGGTCCGCAGGCCGCTGCAGTTCAGGAGTTTTTAAGAAGGCAGTAACTTGTTCAAGGTTTCCTTTGATCATACTCACCTGCTCCATGGCTTCCGATACTTTCATCAGCGGCCCTGTAAAGCCAAGGGGGACAATAAGACATATCATCAGAACCGGTAAAGTAATCGAACCATTCATAAAAAGCAAAGCACCGATAGGAAGCGTGCCAAGTAAGGTGGAGGGAAGGACTGCGCGAGCGGCCGCATTCCATAGCCAGCACTCGCTCCACCATTCCATGGTGCAGTCGTGGAAGTAATTGACAGCTTTTGAGTATTGACCATAGGACGAGCTGGACCGGTTAAAAGCTTTAATGACCTGAATACCATTTACATATTCCACAAGAGAACTGTTCATTTCATTCGCAGAACACATATAGTTTTCCATACGGGAGGCATATCCGCGCATCATGGCAGCGAAAAACAAACCTCCCAACGGGACAGTAATTAAAGAGGCCAGCCCCATACGCCAATCCAAAATAAAGATTAATAGAATACTGCATAGCGGTGCTGTAATGTGGGACGGAAGTTCAGGCATAAAATGGGCCATAGAATCCTCTAGCTTTGCTACATTATCTACAATTAAGTTTTTAAAACTGCCGGAAGGGGTTTCCAACATGACGCCCATGGGAACCTTCGCCATTTTATCGGCAATTTTTTCACGTATATTTTGTAAAATAGTAAAGGAAATACGGTGGGACAGAAGGGACGACCTCCATATAAGGAATGTCTTAATGCACTGGCAAAGTGCCGCGATTCCCGCCAATATCACCGTATCTTTAGTAGTAGCTGTTCCGAAATAGAGTGAATCTGCCAACATAGCCAGCATAAGGAATGGAACCATACCAAATAGTTCCCCTAAAACGGCCATAAGAATGGAAAATTTCATTTTCCCCTTGCTACTGCCAACAAACATAAAAAGCTGTCGGATTGCCCCCGGTTCTTTTGATTTCATATAAACATCTTCCTTTCTGCTAATCAGAATTGGTAAATGGGTATTGATTTTTTAGGAAAAGGGTGGTAAAATCTATATTACAGCGTAATATTACAGTGTAATATAGTATAGAATGGAGGGGAGGAAATGTCAAGGGATTTCCAGCAAACTCATGAAAAGCTTTTGGCCTGTGCAAAGAAACACTTCTTAGAATTTGGCTTTGAAAGAGCCAGTATTAGGGAAATCTGTAAAGACGCAAATGTAACCAATGGTGCCTTTTACAATCATTTTGCTGATAAGGAAGCTTTATTTGGTTCTTTAGTGGAATCAGTTGTTCAGACAATCCAAAAGATATATTCAGAATCAATAGATAAGCATTTTGATTTAGTAAAAACAGATGAGCTTAAGAATTTGTGGAGGCTGTCAGAAAGCACGATTATCCAGATAATTGAATATATTTATGAGAATTTTGATGTATTCAGGCTGCTTCTGATGTACTCGTCAGGAACAAAGTATGCAGGCTTTTTAGACGACTTGGTACGCGCAGATGTGCAGGAGACAATAAAACTCATTGCAGAATTAAAAGCACGCGGTGTACCTGTCAATGATTTAGATGAGGACGAGTGGCATATGTTGGTCCATTCTTACTATGCTTCAATTGCGGAAATTGTTATGCACAATTATCCAAAGCCAGCTGCATTGAAGTATGCCCATACGCTATCGGTATTTTTCAGCTCGGGCTGGCAAACTGTTTTGGGGATTTAATCCCCAAAAAATTTCCCTGACGGTTAGCTGCATCTAACTATAAAACATGAAATTAGTCATAACGAAAGGACGATTAAAATGCAAAAATCTAATAAACTAAATGGAAAAGATCTTATCAATGTAGGAATTTATACTGCCATGACTCTTGTAATATTTTTTGTTTTCGGATTACTGACCTCACTGCCTGTAATATATCCATTCCTCCTGTTTATCTGGCCGTTTGTATGTGGCATTCCTATGATGCTGTACTACACAAAAATCCAAAAATTTGGGATGCTGACAATTACAGGTGTCATCTGCGGTCTGTTTTTCTTTCTTATAGGCTATACATGGATTGGGCTGGTGGGGTGGACACTGGGCGGAATTCTTGCTGATATTGTGTTAAAGGCCGGCCAGTATAAAAGCTTTAAAGTTACCTTCCTAAGCTATGCGTGTTTTTGTCTTGGGATGATGGGATGCCCTGCGAATCTTTGGATTGCCGGTCAGTCCTACTGGGAAAATATTCACAGCTCCATGGGGGACCAGTACGCAGAAACATTACAATCTATGATGCCATCATGGATGATGTATGCAGGATTTTTGATTTTGTTTGTCGGCGGGATTTGCGGTGCTTTGCTCGGTCATAAAATGCTGAAGAAGCACTTTGAGAGGGCGGGTATTGTTTGATGCACATGCTTGCTGTTACAGAGACGAAAGGATTCCATTTAGACCCACGGACAAAATTACTGCTGATGGCCGTTGTAGCTACCGCCGAGTTTTTATACGGCCATACTGCTTTTATGCTTGCAGTGGCTTTGATACCTTTTATTCTATTACTTACAAACAGGCAGTATAAGGCAGCAACCATTTTTATAGTTCTGTTTGTAGCTGCTTTGGTGGTTAAGGAAATCCAAAACTCAATTCGTTTTCATATGGTTGTCAATATGGTTGTAGTTTTATTGGTGGGATTGGTTTTAAGGCTTTTTCCTGCTTTTGCAATGGGAAATTACATAATTAAGTCTACTACTGCCAGTGAGTGTATTACATCACTGAGCAGAATGCATATCGGTAGGAATATTACCATTCCTCTTTCTGTATTATTTCGCTTTTTACCTACCATGCAGGAAGAGTCAGCAGCTATTAAAGACGCTATGAGAATGAGGGAAATCCAGTTTGGTACGAAAAAATTTTGGCAGAATCCAATGGCACTGCTTGAATATCGTTTCATACCGCTTATGATTTCGGTTGTAAAGATTGGTGATGAACTGTCTGCAGCAGCATTAACCCGTGGGTTGGATAATCCAGCGGATCGGTCAAGTATAACGAGAGTTGGATTTACCTGTTACGATGCCATTGCGGTAGTAATTTCAGGCGTTATGCTGTTTGTCACCTTATTTATTATTAAATGGTAGAAGGGGAAGTGAAATGATAGAAATAAAAGATGTGTCCTTTACCTATGAAAGCGGAGAATCAGAGAATAGCCTGCGTAATATTAATTTGAAAATCAAAGATGGAGAGACTGTTTTACTGTGTGGTGAATCTGGTTGCGGTAAAACAACTTTGACACGCCTGATTAACGGATTGATTCCACATTATTATAATGGACAGTTAACGGGACAGATTTATTTGGATGGGAAAGAGGTAAAGGATTATCAGCTATATCAGATTGCTCCCATGGTTGGCTCTGTATTTCAAAACCCGAGAACACAGTTCTACAATGTAGATACGACAAGCGAGATTGTGTTTGGATGCGAAAATATGGGGTTGCCGGTGCAGGAAATGCTGGCAAGGCTTGAGAATACAACAAAATGCCTTAAATTAGAAAATCTGCTTGGACGGAGCCTGTTTGCTTTATCTGGTGGAGAAAAGCAGAAGATAGCCTGTGCATCGGCAGATGCTATCTGCCCGAATACTTTTGTTTTGGATGAACCGTCCTCTAATTTGGATATTTCTTCGATAAAAGATTTAACAGAAGTAATTCGCCAATGGCAATCTGAAAATAAAACAGTAATTGTTGCCGAACACCGCCTTTATTACCTGGCTCCATATGCGGACCGAATCATATATATGAAGCGCGGAGAGATATGTAATGAATATACAAGAGAGGAATTTTTGGGACTAGACCCAAAAGAGTTAAAGAAAATGGGATTACGTGCATTAAATCCATTTGACTTGATGCCTGAAAAAACCCCTGAAGCAAATGAAAAAAGCCTGCAGATTGATAATTTTTGGTTTTCATATGAAAAACGGGGATATCCGATTGTAAACATACCGGATTTAACATTGCCGCAGGGAGAAATCATTGGAATCATTGGTGACAATGGAGCTGGTAAATCCTCTTTTGCCAGATGTCTATGCGGATTAGATAAATCTTCAAAGGGCACTTTGAAATTAAATGGCAATGCCCTTAATGCGAAGAAGCGCCGGCATATTTCCTATATGGTAATGCAGGATGTAAATCACCAGCTTTTTACAGAAGATGTTCTTGATGAACTTTTGCTGAGTATGGATGGAGAAAATGAGGAAGAGGACAAGGTTCGGGCACAAGAAATTTTGGCCGGGCTTGATTTGTCGGATAAACTGAAACTGCACCCAATGTCATTATCCGGTGGAGAGAAGCAGCGAGTTGCTATTGGCAGTGCGGTTGCATCTGGAAAAGAAATAATCATATTTGATGAACCCACCAGCGGGTTGGATTATAGACATATGCTTGAGGTTTCAGAAAAATTAATACAGCTAAAAGAAATGAAAAAAACGTTGTTTCTGATAACGCATGATCCTGAACTGATATACAAATGCTGTACACATCTTATGTTTATTGAGCATGGCCGTATATTATGGCATCGGCCTATGGATAACGAGGCTGTAAGACTTTTGCAGGAATTTTTCTCCCACGAAAAGGGTAGTTCAGCAATGGCTATATAAAAACGAATGAGTACTTTGAAGTGAGCTGAGAGAAATGTTATATGTCATAAGGACTAAAGAGAACTTATTTCGGATAAAGAAAATGTAAGAGTAAGCTGTAAGTTAATATAATGATTCAGGCCGCAGTACTTTTTATAATAGATGACAATGTCGATTTATCAAAAAGTCTGCGGCAATTATTTTATAAATTTGTTAAAAAGTTATTTTGGGAGGAAACGTATGACCATAAAAAATCGGTATTTTCCATTTGTGTCCGAAAATGTAGCTGACAGTAATAAGGGGACTATCTTGTTTTGCTTTCATCATGCAGGAGGAACGGCGACAACATATCGGCCGTGGACTTTGAAATCTAATGATTCAGTGATCATTATGTGTGTCGAGCTGCCTGGAAAGGGAACCAGGCGGACTGAAAGAATGGCTGTTGATTTTAATGAGATTCTGCCGGAACTGTCATTGCAAATTGCTGATGTTAGCTGCGGCAGAAAAATTGTCCTGTATGGGCACAGTATGGGGGCAGCAATGGCGTTTTATACGGCACATTATTTGTGGAATCAATTAGACAGAAAATGTGAAAAAATAATTGTTGCCGGGCGTCAGGCTCCGGATCAGGAAAATCCCTATGAATTTAAGACCTATATGAATGATGATGCTTTAATTGAGGAGTTAGTTCGGTATAATGCCACACCAAAGGAAGTGCTAGAAAATAAAGAGCTGCTGAATTTTATTCTTCCGGGTCTGCGTCAGGATTATATATTAAATGAAAGTCTGGTTTATCATGGAGAAGTGTTGGATATACCGATAGTAGCGCATACTGGAAGCCAGGATTACGAGGCAAATGCAGAGATAATGAATTTGTGGAAACATATGACAACCAATATCTTTCAGTTGAATTTGTTCGAGGGTTCCCATTTCTTTGTTACAGATTTAGGCAATAAGTATAGGGATATTGTGATACAGGAAGCAATTAATAAACGGGAGGATTAAGCCTATGAAGGAAAACATTTCGATTATAAAAGGGATGGACACGTTAAGAACAATTGCAGAGGAACGGAAGGTATCGGTTAATGTACTGCTAAAGGGAATCGCAGTGGAAATATATTATCGTTGGTTTGCAAATGAAACAGCAATAGAATATGTGACGCTGAATGATTTGATTAGTGAGGTAATCGACAGGTCTAAGGATAAAGATACCATAGTTATCAATGATTACGTGTGCAGTGTAATGTGCAACAATGATAAGGCTGTTCTGTGCATTGAGTGTGAGCAGTTGGAATGTGATATGATGGAAGGCTTGAGTGCTTTTACTGAGGAAATTATTTTGGAGTGGGCAGATTTAGCTGATAATGCTCCAATGGTCCACCAAATTCCGAGAAATCAGATGGCTGTCAGGAAGAACAGGAATAGGACGAAAAAAACATTTTCAGATGAATGCCTACATCATGGATTTTTTGAAAATGCGGCAAATGCGCCTGGGAAAGCAGCACTTATATATTACAAGAATGGAAATAAAGAAGAAATTAGTTATTCCTGCTTACAGGATATGATTTTAAAGTTAGCTGGATATTTAAAGGAAAATGATGTAAAAAGCGGAACGCTGGTCGGTGTAAGTATACCCAAAGGCATTAATCAGGTTATTGCCGTTTATGGTATTTTGGCGGCAGGAGCAACATATGTGCCTATTGGCGTTCACCAGCCTGTAGAAAGAAAAAAGAAAATTATAGATACTGGAAGAATAAGGTATATCGTAACAAGCAATGAAATGAGGTCAGAAGAAGATTTAGGAGTATCTGTGATCTGCCTTGAAGCGGTTCTTCAGAAAGCGTTACCGGCAAAAGAACCTGGCTTTCCCGAAACGAACCAACCGGCTTATATTATTTTTACATCGGGTACAACTGGTATACCTAAAGGTGTGGTTATCTCCCATAGTGAGGCCCATAATACAATAGCCGATATAAATCAACGATTTAATATAGGTAGGAATCATACTGGGATCGCTATTTCAGACTTGGATTTTGATTTATCTGTTTATGATATTTTTGGATTGTTATCAGCTGGGGGAACCTTGGTGGTGTTGAGTGAGGAAACAAAAAGGGAGCCTGTATTTTGGAGAAAAGCAATTATTGATGCGGGCGTAAATGTTTGGAACTCGGTTCCGGCACTGTTTGATATGTTATTAACCACCTGTGAAACTGATAAACAAATGCTGCCGCTTCAACTGGTTTTATTATCCGGAGATTGGATTAAGATGGATTTATATGACAGGCTGAAAGCAATCAGTGAATGCTGTAAGTTTGTTTCTCTGGGAGGAGCAACGGAAGCGGCCATATGGTCTAATTATTTTGTTGTGGACGGTATTGACAGCAGCTGGAAGTCAATACCATATGGTGAACCACTAAGCAATCAGTATCTGAGAGTTGTTGATGGTAATGGATATGATTGTCCGGATTATGTAAATGGGGAACTGTGGATTGGCGGGGACGGTGTGGCAGAAGGCTACTTAAATGACCCTGAATTAACAGATGCGAAGTTTGTTGCAATAGATGGGGTAAGGTGGTATAAAACCGGCGATTTGGTCCGGTATAATTCTGCAGGGATTGTAGAATTTCTGGGTAGAATCGACAATCAGGTTAAGATTAATGGCTACCGAATCGAATTGGGAGAAGTAGAAAATGTTATTAAGCGTTCTCCGGACGTTTCTAATGTAGTGGTAGGTGTGGTTGATGAGAAAGGAAAAAAGGAATTAGGAGCTGTGATTGTTCCGAAAATAAATGCTGCTGTCAATGTACATATTACTTGTTGTGAGGATAACAACAAATATTCGGATTTCCATATGAAGGAACGTGAAAGAGTTGTCAGGCAGTTGATTCTTGAATTCTGTCATATGCAATCAAGGGTATCAGCAGAGTATAGGCCGATTATAGAATTTTGGGAGGGCTGGCTTGAATGCCATATGGAATATTCAGCAGATATATTTTACGCCAGAGAGGAAATGGAACCATTGCAAGAGGTTATGAATGCAAGGAATCTTTTTGCGGAGATACTCACGGGGGAGCAACGTGTGGAGGAGCTGCTTCGGAGGGAGGAGGTTTCACCAGAGTTCTGGTCTTTAAAGGGGGAAGATACGAAGTACTTTTTAGACAAGATACTGGCAGGCGATATAAGTAACAGGAAAATCGCAGTTTTGGGTGCAAGAACAGGAGAAATTATAAAGCAATACTGGGACGGATTCTGCCAGGCAGAGGAGATAACGTTATTTGATACTTCAGCGGGAATATTGAAGTTGGCACAGGAAAAACTGGGAGGAATGAATGCAAATATCCGCTATTGCAGTACATACAATGAGGGTGTGGAAGAATCGGAACTGAATAAATATGATATTGTTTTGGCGGTAAATCTATTGCATACCTATGAGGAACCTTTAAAGGAAGTGGAGTGGGCAGCGCTTCTGCTGAAGAGGGAAGGGGACTTTTATGCAATCGAGTATGAGGAGTTAGACCCCATGGGTATTCTTATTTCTGGTTTGCTGGAGAATGGATTTGTTAATAGAAAGCGGGGAAGACGAGAGCATACGCCTTTACTATTATTGGATGATTGGAAAAATATTTATGGACAGGCTCCTTTTGGAGAGGTTGCAATAAACAGAAGAGGAAGATTGGGAGCTCTGTTAATCCACGCTAAAAACGTAACACCAGAAGTAATAGAAATGAGATCTCGTATATTAGAATACATGAATGAAAATCTGACGGCCTACATGATTCCGACTAAACGCATGATTGTAAAGCAAGTAGTGTTGAGCAAAAATGGAAAGGTGGATAGACAGCAGACATTAGCGTTATTGGCTGTAAAGCAAACAGCGGAAAAGGAGAGTATCATACTTCAGGGAATTGAAGCTGATATTGCAGAGCTTTGGACAAACATTCTGAGTTGCAAAATATTTGATAGGAGCCAGAGCTTTTTTGAATCGGGCGGAGATAGTCTATCAGCAACTCGGTTTCTGGCGGAAATCAAGAAGAAATACTCTGTGGATATACCATTAAAGGATATCTTTAGCACGCCATCTCTCAAGTCTGTTGCGGATCTGCTTCAGGCCAGGCTTGCGGAGAATGAAGGTATGGTTGAAGGCGAGATATAAAACTCTGGAAGGAGCATTGACTCTATGGATAAAACAAAAGAGTTCATATGGCTGGCAGATAATGAGTTGAGAATAAATTTAAATAAATTAGCCAGTGATGGAATCAATGTATGGTTAGAGGATGAAAAGCTAAAGTTTAAAGGCGAACAGGGCAAGGTTACGGAAGAGGCATTAAAATGGATGCGGCAGAATAAAACAGCAATTATATCCTATCTCTTGGAGAAGGAGGAGGTTCAGGATAAGGGATTTGATTTAACCCCGATACAAAAGGCGTATTTCTTGGGTAGGGATAACCTCTATGAATTGGGAGGTATCAGTGCTAATTACTATTTTGAAATAGATATGGATAAGCTGGATGTTAAGAAATTTGAATCAATATTTAACCAGGTGATTCATGATAATGAGGCACTGAGAGGCATTATCTTGAAGTGTGGGAGGCAGGCTGTTTTAAGTAACGTACCGTGGTTCTCCATTGAAGTGAAAAGAGTAAATGATGAAGCAGAGCAAAAAGCGCTGCGGTTAGAGTGGGAAAGCAAAATATATCCGTTGGAGTCCTGGCCTATGTTTCATGTGGGTCTGACAACAAAGGATAATTGCTGTTACAGGCTGCATGTGGGGTTTGACTGTATTTTGCTGGATGCCTGGAGTGTCACACTTATGCTGAAGCAGATATATAAACTTTATGAAAATGATAAGATTATGGTTCCTGCATACACCTTTAGAGAATATTGCAATGAACATGGGAAGCTTCTGAATGAAAAAATTCAGGAGCAGGCTGAGCGGTATTGGAGCCAGCGGTGTGAAATGCTTCCGAAGGCACCGGCCTTGCCATATGCAAAAAAACTATCGGATATTAATATACCGCATTTTAGAAGATTGAATTATGAGTTGCCGAGATCCGATACAGAAACGATATATATGAAGGCGAAGGAATACAAAGTAACCCCAGCAGCAGTTCTGTGTACTGTTTATATGAAAGTATTGGCAGAATATGCGGAGTCTCCTGAGTTTTCCATAAATCTAACTGTGTTTAATCGTTTATCAGCAAATAGGGAAGTGCAGGAAGTCCTTGGAGACTTTACGAATATCAGTATCGCGGTATATGAAGCGAAGAAAGGACGGTCATTTAAGGAGGAGGTTCTGGAAACACAGAAAGAATTTTGGAATTTGGTTAAATATAGAGGGTATGAGGGCGTAAAGATAATCAGAAAAATGCCAAAGAATAATCCAGTTCAGGCGTCTTTGCCGGTAGTTTTTACGGGAATCCTTCAGGGACTTAAACAGTCCGATTACTATCTCCCCAATTGGGCAAGAGAAATTTATGCCTACAGCCAGACACCTCAAGTTTCTTTGGATTATCAGGCAACGGATTTTAAAGGTAATCTGTCTGTTAATTGGGATTACGTGGTACAGGCATTTGAGAATTTTGTGATACAGGAGATGTTTGACAAAAATATAGCTCTGCTGAGGAAAATCATTCAATTGGATTGGGAACAGGAAATTGAAATATAGGAAGAATCCCATGTGGAATGATGGTGTTTATATATTTAAGGAGTTAGACCGTATCAGTGAATCAGATTTAGAACGGGTATCTATGATTTTGCCGGAATATCGGTTGGAAAAGGTTAAAAAATATAAACGGGATCTTGATCGTAAGAATTGCGTCATCGCTTATCTCTTATTAACGATTGCCCTGAAACGGGAGTTTAATATAGAGGGAAGGATTGCTATGGACTATGGCATTCACGGAAAACCGTATTTAAAAGAATATCAAGACGTTTACTTTAATTTTAGCCACTGTTCCCAGGGTGTGGTCTGTGCTGTTTCTATAAATGATATAGGTGTTGATATAGAAACAATCGATGAAAAGAGAATGTTCTTTTCATCGGATATTTTTTCACCAAAAGAACTGGAATTCATTGTAAATTCGCAGAAAGAAGATTTCTTCCGCTTATGGGTTTTAAAGGAAGCTACTGTAAAATGTACAGGCATAGGTTTGGTCTACGGGAGCAATTATATTGAGTTTTTAACTCCGAAAGACGGGACTTTCTGCAAAGATGAATTTGTGTATCATCTGAAAAAGATAGGAAGTATGTATTTAGCGGTATGTAGCAAATACCCGGTCCGATATCAAATGGTTACACGAAAGGAGTTACTGAATATATGAGACAAAATGGAAGTATTATGGAAATCTTTCATAATTTCTTTAATAATAGCGAAAATGAAATTATATTTTATGATTTGAGTGAGGAACGTTTCAGTGCAGATAATTTACGGAATATGGTTGAAAAAACCATGGCGAAGCTGAGCTCTGTTGAAAGGCGAGAGTATGTTATTTTACAGATTGGTGATAAAAAGGAGTTTCTAATTTCCCTGATTTCCGTATTCTGTTTAGATGCCATTCCGGTTATATTGCCAATGTGTACCAGCCAAAGTGGTTATGAGCAGTTAAAGAAGATTTTGAAGGCGCATCCAGGGACATTGGTGATTGCTGATAATCAGGGCAGCCAGAATTTGGCTCATTTTACAGATGGAAGTATTGATATACAAAATATTGAAGCGGACGCAATGAGCCTTTGCCGCAGGGGCAGAGCATATGGGGAGCAGGACGAGGCAATTATCATGTATTCCTCCGGCAGTACCTCGGAACCAAAGGGAACAATATTGACTGTCGAAAATATTATAGAGTCGGTAAAAGAGAAAAGCATAGAGTATAGCGTAGCACAAAATGATGTGTTTATGACATGGATGTCCTTAGAGCATATAGTGGGGATGGTGGACTTTATGTTCTTACCATTTTTTACAGGCTGTACATGCGTTTACTCGGAAATCAGCTCATTTTTATCTAATCCCAGGGAATGGTTCGATTTGATGGAAAAATACAATGTGACGGTTTCTGTAGCACCTAATTTTGCATATAAGTATATGTCCGATTGTATAACTGATTCAGATAATTGGGATCTATCATCCCTTCGCATTTTAATGAGTATTGGAGAACCGATTTCACGGCAGGTGATTCAGAGATTTTTTTCTAAGGTAAACAGGTTTCATATTGATGAGGAAAAGTTTGTTGCTGCGTATGGGTTGAGTGAGACTTGTTCCGGTGTGGTTGTAAATAAAGGAAATGTGTTAAAAGCTAAAGTGGCACCAGAAGTGAATATAACATCAGGAATTGATTTTGACAGCAGCCATTTTGATTATAAAAAAGCTGATTTAATTTGTCAGGGAGAACCTATTGCAGATACAAAAGTGAGAATCATGGACGACCATCGTGAGGAACTAAAAGAAAATTGTATCGGAAATATAGAGATAAAGGGAAGTGCTGTTTGTAAGGGATATTTTGAGTATGATGGCCGTCAGCCTGTAGAAGATGGGTGGTTAAGTACAGGCGATATAGGATTTTACTCTGGTGGGGCATTATATGTTATAGGGAGAAGAAAGGACGTGATTTTTTCCTACGGAAAAAATATATACCTGAGTGATCTTGAATATGCGGTTGCTAAATATTTTCAGCTTAGAAGCGTGGCCTGCGGTGATAATGTGTCCAGCGAGGGTGAATTTTATATCTATTTATTTGTTGAAATAAATGAGGCTGAAGGTCAGCAAATGAAAAGTAAAATCAGGCATACTATTTTAAGAGAGCTGGGTATAAAGCTAGATGATATTATCTTTATGGACAAACTTAGTAATACAAAAGCAGGAAAAATCAGTAAAGCAGAAATCATGAGGAAATATACAATGAGTAGAGATTCAGAGAGAAGAGATAATATAGAAGGTTTTATAAAGGGTTACTTTGCGGGAGAAGTTACGGAAGACACCAGTATTCTGGACGTTGCAGAAGACTCCCTGAGTATGTTTCGGTTGATTGGTGCAATCCATAAGCAATTTGGAATTAAAATGGGGATTCTTGATTTAACGAGGTGTGAAACCATTCATGATTTATGTGATTACATCAATAAGCTTTCCGGAAGAGAAATACCGGTAGAAAAGATAACATGTGAAAACCAGATGTTTTGCACCTCTATACAGGAGGCATACATACTGGGACGCCAGCAGGAGTTCTATGGAAATACCAACATGTCCCACTTTTATTTGGAAGTGAGGCATAATCTTTCTTCACAAAAAATAGAAGAGGCAATACGTAAACTAATCAGACGCCATTCTATGCTGCGCAGTATTTTTGAAAATAGCAGACGGGTGGTATTGGGTGAAGACATTGCCGATACGTTTTTCTTAAAGACTTTAGAAGAAAAGTCACTTGAAAGCCATAGAAAAGCTGCCAATCAGAAAGTAAATGAACCAGACAAATGGCCACTGTTTGAAATCTGTAATATCAAGGAGGGGGATTCTTATATTGCGGCCATTGATATAGATATGCTTATTGTGGACGGATTTAGTTTAAGCGTGTTGGTCAGAGACTTTAAGAGTTTATGCAGGAGGCTGGAATTAGAACCCATATCGGATGGATTTGGCAAGTATCTGGAAGCATATTCCATCAGAAAATCCGGAAACAGATACTTACAGGATAAACAATATTGGCTGGAAAGAGTGAAGACGCTTCCGGGCTCCCCACAAATACCGATTCTTGCAGCTGTCAATCGTGGCCCTAATGTATTTTTACGCAAGGAGAAGGCATTTACAGAGCAAGCCTGGGAAGAGTTAGAAAATGTTGCAGAAAGAAATGGTGTGACGATAAGCGTATTGCTGTTGACTCTTTATATACATACGCTTAAGAGATGGAGCGAGGAACCGGAATTTACACTCAATGTAACAGTGATGGATCGTCCGACACAGATGAAAGACACAGAGCGTTTTGTTGGAGACTTTACGACCAATACACTTTTCAATTACGAAAATGAATCAGGCAGTCCCCGGAATCTGTACCAGGATTTATCTCATGTAAAGGGTAGGTTATATGAGTATTTGGATCATAACAATTTCGATGGTGTAGAAGTAATAAGGGAGTATGCTAAAGTTCATCAGGGCGAGATGGCTTTAATGCCGGTGGTTTTCACCAGTATGTTGTTTAAGGAAGACAATGCGCTTACATATGAGGACATCAACTACTTTGTTACTCAAACATCACAGGTATATCTGGACTGCCAGATATATCATTATGATACAACTTACGTAATCGCTTGGGATTATCTGGAGAAGGTTTTTCCGGACAATATGATTCACAATATGTTTGATTACTACATGAATCTTGTTGAAGGAATAATCTGCGGCCGTGAAATCAATGAAATCCCCGTAGGAAATGAGAGAGCAGTTACTCGGTACAATGAAACTGATTATTCGGAAGAACTAATGACTATTCCGGAAATGTTAAAACGGTCACTCGATTTCTTTGGTCCCAAAACAGCCATAACGGATGGTGAAACTGTATTAACATATGAACAGTTAAAGAGACGTATGGAAGATATGATTGAGGATTATATAAAACAGGGGATGAAATGTGGAGATACGGTCATGGTACTGGCGGGAAAGGATATTGATTCCGTAGTAGCGATATTAGCTGTTGCTAAAATAGGAGCCACCTTTATACCCGTTCCGGAAGATTATCCGAAGGAACGTATTGAAACTATAAGAGAGTATTCCAGTGCAGAGTGGATTGTGCATGTGCAGAATAATAAGATTGAAAGATGTGTTTCTGCTAAGAGACAGAGGAATCACACAACTTCTAAGTTGGAGGACACAGCCTATATAATTTTCACATCGGGTAGCACAGGCAATCCCAAAGGGGTGGCCATTTCTCACGAAGGTGTTATGAATACGCTGGTTGATATGAAAAAAAGATTTGCCTTGGACGAAAATGAAGGGGTATTGGGATTGTCTGCGCTGAATTTTGATTTATCCATTTTTGATATTTTCGGCAGTATCTATATGGGCGGATTTTTATCTTTGGTAAAGGACCCGAGGAATGCAGAAGAGATAAACCATATGCTGGAGCAATTCCCTATAACGATATGGAATTCGGTTCCAGCAATCATGAAACTGTTTTTGGAAAGTCTTCCAGTGGATTATAGAAATACAGAAATAAATCATATTTTCTTAAGCGGGGACTGGATTGGTACGGAGCTGCCTGAAAAAATAAAAAAGGTGTTTACGAATGCAGAAATTATAAGTTTGGGAGGTGCTACAGAGGCTTCAATCTGGTCAATCTATTTTCCGATCCGTGAGGTTCGGAAAGAATGGAGCAGTATACCTTATGGCTATCCATTAGGAAATCAAAAGATTTATATATTGAATAAAGAAGGCGATGCATGCCCAACAAATGTTGTGGGTGAAATCTGTATTGGCGGAAGGGGAGTAGCTTTAGGATATGTTGGAGACGAGGAAAAAACAAATCGGTCATTTGTAGATATACCTTCAATTGGGAGAGTGTATAAAACAGGGGACTATGGTAAATTTTCTGAAGAAGGATATGTAATAATATTGGGGCGAAAAGATGGTCAGGTTAAAATAAACGGTTTTCGTATTGAATTAGGTGAGATTGAGGCTGTTGCCCGTAAATTCTATACAGTAGATAATGCAATTGCAATTATGGATTCTAAGAAGAAATTGGCTCTGTTTTATACTGGGAAGGAAATAGAAGATAGGGAATTGCAGGTTCACTTTGAAAAATATCTGCCTGCCTACATGATCCCATACCGCTTTGTTTATATGGAACAGTTCCCGTTAAGTAAAAATGGAAAAATAGACAGGGCTGCGTTATTGCAGATACGGGAATTAAAAGAGGAATCCGAGATATCAGCTCCGGCTAATGAGATAGAAATGAAAATATCTGTAATATGGGGGAAGTATTTAGAGAGCGATCAAGTATCGGTTGATGAAAACTTCTTTGCCTTGGGCGGGGATTCTATCATTGCACAAAGGATAGCACAGGAATTAACAAAGCAATTTGCAGTGAAAATTCCCTTTGTAAAAATTGTGGAAACCGGCACTGTAAAAGAATTGGCCCGGTTTATACAAGCTGAAACGGAATCAAAGGAGGAGCCGAAGGCCACTTTATTATCGGAAAACCAGGGGGAGAAAACAGTGGAAGCATCTCAAACGGAACTTCCAATGACGAATATTCAAAAAGCATATTTTAATGGAAGAAATGATTCGTTTGAATTGGCGCACTATAATGCCCATTACTATTTTGAGGTGGAGTTCCCATATGAAATCAGTGATATTGAAAGAAGCATTGCACAGATGCTGGAGCGTCATGAGGTTTTACGCAGTATATTTTTAAAAAATGGAACACAGAAGATTCTGGCAGACGTGCCGGAGTATAAGGTTGATATTACGATAGCCGAGACGGAACAGGAGTTTGCGGAAAAGAATGAACAGATGCGCCGCGAATTGTCTCACAAAAATTATGATTTTTCAAAGTGGCCGTTATTTACGTTTGAAGTTTTAAAACGGGGATGTGACGATTTTAAGATTTTGTGTGCAAGTATCAACCTCATGGTTTGTGATGGTGACAGCTTAAGAATCTTTCTAAAGGAATTTACAGAAGGTTTAAATAATAAAAAACTGCCGCCGATTCATTATTCATATCACGAATATGTAAATTCATTAAATGATTGTACGAATGAAAGGGAGTATCAGGAGGCGAAAGCTTACTGGTTAAATAAAATTCCTTGTTTTCCGGAATTCCCTCACTTACCTATGCTGAAAAACCTGACACAATGTAAAAATTATAGAATCAGCAGAGTCTCCGAAACGATTGATGCTGAAACCTGGGGGACATTTAAAAACACTGTAAGAAAACATGCTGTTTCTCCATCTACAGTACTTTGCACAATTTATGCCAGGGTGCTTGCGAAATGGAGTAATCAGAAGGATTTGCTGCTTAATATGACTGCATTTGAAAGAAAAGAGTTTGATCAGAATGTCAGTGGGATTTTAGGGGACTTTACAAAAATTCTTCCATTGGAAGTACATATTGATGGGGCGGATTTTTGGGATAATGCGATGCAGATTCAGACGAGGATTTTGAATAATCTGGATCACAAAGCATTTGATGGTACAGAGATTATAAGAGAATTGTCAAGGCTGAGGAATGGAATAGGTAAGGCCCTGATGCCGGTGGTATTTACCTGTGTGTTATTTGATTCTGATGAGAACTGGTTTGAACAGATTGGAAAACTGAGATACGCCGTTACGCAGACACCTCAGGTATTTTTGGATAACCAAATTCTTGAAATGAAGCATGAGCTTTATATATCGTGGGATTATGTGGAGGATTTATTCAATCCTGCGATAATAGCTGCAGTATTTGAGGATTTTATAAGTGGAATTAAAAATATAGCAGTAAATGGGGTATTTGAAACACGGTCTCAAATAGAAACGGATAAAGTTTGGGATGGATATAACATGCCGGTGGAACGTGTTGCCCCCAATACATTGCAGGCATTTTTTGAAAAGCAGGTCCGGGAAACACCGGACGGAACAGCCTTATATTACGGAGACAAACAATACACCTATGCTGCGATTGAGGCCAAAGCGAATCAGGTTGCACGTTATTTATGCAGCCATGGAATCTGCGGCGCCAATAACCGGGTCGGCGTGCTGGGAGAAAGAAAACCGGAAACCATTATTTCTATTATAGGAGTATTAAAAACGGGTGCTGCCTATGTTCCTGTGGATGCAAAGTTCCCGAAGGAAAGACGGGATTTCATACTGGAGAATAGTGGTTCAAGGCTATTGCTGAGTGAGGAACTGTATCGTTCGGGGGAATTAGAGCAATATGATGAAAGCCCCATAGGAATACAATCGCTGCCTGATTCTTTGGCATATATCATTTATACGTCAGGCAGTACAGGAAAACCAAAGGGCGTTATGATAAATCATATGGCAGCCTGCAATACAATCAGCGATCTGAACAACAAGATAAAATTAAATAAGACGGACAGATTGATTGGGATATCATCAGTTTGCTTTGATTTATCCGTATATGATATTTTTGGAGCATTTAGTACAGGAGCTGCACTGGTAATGGTCCGTGATGCGAGAGATTGCAGCGAGATTGTTTCCCTTCTTGCGGAAAGAAAGATTACGGTATGGAACTCGGTACCGGTTATCTGCTCAATTGTTGTTCAACATATGTTGGAAAGAGGGATGAAAGATAGCCTTTCATTACGGCAGATTATGCTGAGTGGAGATTGGATTCCACTTGATTTGCCAGATAAGGCGAAAAGCATCTTTAACAAAACTAAGATAATGAGTTTAGGCGGAGCAACAGAAGCTTCTATTTGGTCAATCTATTATGAAATAGGAGAAGTAAAACCAGCATGGAAGAGTATACCTTATGGCATGCCTTTAAAAAATCAGACAATGTATGTTTTGAACTTCGCCGGCGAGTTATGCCCTATGGACGTAGTGGGTGAAATATATATTGGAGGAGTTGGGGTCGCACAGGGATATTGTGGAGATACAGAGAAAACGGAAGCTGCATTTATTCAACATGACCATCTGGGCAGGATTTATAAGACTGGTGATATGGGAGTGCTGCGGAAAGAGGGATATATTGAATTTTTAGGCAGAATAGATAATCAGGTTAAAATTCGTGGCTATAGAATCGAATTAGGAGAAATTGAATCTGCCATTAATAATGTACCAGGAATTGAAAAAAGTGTAATTTCATATGTGGTAAATAGAACGGGAAATAAACAGCTGATAGCATACTATATTCCAACATCGAACGACCTTGCTTCAGAGACTATCAAGGAAAGTATAGGTGCTTTTCTGCCTGAATACATGGTACCGCAGCATTATATTTCCATAAAAGAATTACCGCTGTCTGCCAATGGGAAAATTGACAGAAGTAAGCTTCCTGAGCTGAATTTAGATAAGAAGGAGCGGGCATTATCAAAAGATGTAATCAGTCCGTTGCAGAAAACACTGCTGGGAATTTGGCAAAAGGTATTTGAAAATACTGAAATTACTATTACCGATGATTTTTATGGCCTGGGTGGAGATTCTATTGTTCTGATGAAGCTATTGGACGAAATTGCTTTGGCAGGTCTGGAAAACATTAGCATAGAAGATATTTTGGAATATGAGACAATAGAGGCGTTATCAGCTTATATGGAAGAAAACAAATAAGAGGAGTTATTACATGATAGGAATTATTGGAGGCAGTGGTAATGTTGGCCAATGGGCGACCCAGGCTTTAACGCGTTTTTCCAGTGCATACATCAAAGTGGGGGGAAGGAATAAGGAACAATTTGAAAAATTGGCAAGGTCATTGCCTGATAACGCCGCAGTGGAATTCAGGCAGGTGGATTTCAAAAACATTCATAGTGTAAAGCAATTTGCTGAGGATTGCACAATTATTTTAAATTGCGCCGGCCCTACCTATAATCATGCATCCGAACTGGCGGAAGCGGTATTGAATATGGGAATTGGGTATGTGGACGTTGGATATGGTAAAGCGATGGACCAAATATTTAAAAGATATGGCGATAAAAGGATTCTTTGTAAAGCCGGTGCAATCCCTGGATTATCAGGCGTGTTGCCAAAATATCTGGCCCAGCAAGTTGAAGAGATACACCAGATAGAAGTATATTATTGCGCTTTGGGAAAGTTCACTAAGACAGCTGCGGCAGACTATTTAGATGGGGTATTTGACAACAGAATGGAATTACCATCAAAGAGGAGAGAGGCAAGAAGGAAACTTCTTCCTCTTTCCATAAACGAAGCTTATTTATACCCATATTATGATGAGGAATGTGAGCATGTAGAACGGATTACAAAGTGTAATGTTTCAAAATGGTTCATGGCATTGGAGGGGGAGTGCACGCACAATTTTATGAACACGGCGGCTGACAGTTATAAAATGGATTCTGATAAAGCAGTTGAAGATTTGTGCTTGGCTACTTATGTCGATACATTAGGAAGAACGGAATATGCAGGTTTTGTAATTCAGATATCCGGAGAGACAGCGGGTAAACATATGATTCGCACCATGCAGGTAAAAGCACCAACAGCAGAGTATATGACAGGTACAGTAGCAGCGGCATCTGCCCTTTTGCTGGATAATACAAAGGAGTTGGAAATCGGAGGGGAATTAGGAAAGATAAAAGAAGTGAATGAATTCTTTTCTATATTGGATAGGATTGGACAAAGGTTGCTGATAAGCATTGTAGATAAATCAATAGAGGATTTAACAGCTGTTGAGGAAGGAGAAATATAAATATGCAGAAAATACGAACTGTGGTATGCGGCACTACATTTGGGCTCTTTTATCTTGAGGCTCTGAGACGATTGAATGATAAATTTGAGATTGTCGGTATTTTAGCAAATGGGAGCGAACGTTCCAAAAGATGCGCGGCAAATTTCAATACCACTTTATATACTGATATACGGCAGGTTCCAAAGGATATTGACTTAGCCTGCGTAGTTATAAGAACCAGGGCGTTGGGCGGAAAAGGGACTGAGATAGCGGCACATTTCCTGGAAAATGGAATAAATGTCATTCAGGAGCAGCCAATCCATCCTAAAGATTTGGAAGAGTGCTATCGTATTGCGTTAAAGAATGGGGTATATTTTCAAACCGGAGATGTTTACCCCCACCTTGACGGTGTTGAAACGTTTATACGAAGTGCACATAAATTAAATGAAATTCATGACCGTCCGCTATATATGAACTTATCTTTTGCACCACAGGTATCTTATCCGTTAATGGATATTTTGATGAATTCCTTACCAGATATCCGCTCATGGGAATTCAGCGGTAATGTTAAGGCTGGACCATTTAGGGTTATAACAGGTACTTTAAATAAGATACCGGTATGCATGGAAATTCATAATGAGGTATTCCCGAAGGACCCGGATAACAACATGCATTTGCTTCATAGTATAACGTATATGTATGAGAGCGGACATTTGTCACTGCAGGACACATTTGGGCCGGCAATTTGGAATCCGCGGCTTGACATTCCTGTGGAGTTATACAATTATGGCGATGTGAAAAGTGAAGTTCCTGAATACATGTATGAAAAAACGGGACATATTTTAGGCGGATATCACAGCCGGAATTTTAAACAGATTATCACAGATATATGGCCGGAGGCTGTAAAGAAGGATCTCCTGCTGGTTTTAAAGGGAATTAGCGATAAACGGCTGCTCAACGCCAAAGGACAGAAAGAGATGATTTGCTCAAGGCAGTGGAATGAGATGACAAAATATCTGGGATATGCGGATATAATGGACAAGAAATTGAGTAAGGCCACCCTTACCGATATATTGGAAAAGAGTGTTCAAGAACAGAGGAGGCATGAATATGAATCATGTTGAGAACATGAAAATAATTTTAGAGTTATTTAAAAATAAGGGAATCACCCTATTTATGGATGGAGAAAAATTAAAGTACAGAGCCTCTCATGGAATAAATCATGATGATATTTTGTTGCTGAAAGAGAATAAAGAAGCTTTGATTCAGTATTTCAAAGAGCACGCTGAGGATATAAGAATCATATCTGCCCCAGAGGATATGTACAAACCATTTGCGCTTACAGATGTACAGGCTGCCTATGCATTGGGAAGAAAAGATACTTTTGAATATGGTGGGGTAGCATGCCATGTTTATATGGAATTAACATATAGTGAGTTACATGTGGATAAGGTACAGGCAGCATGGCAGCGTTTGATTGCCAGACATGAGATGCTGAGAGCCATTGTTAATGAAAATGGAACACAGCAGGTATTACCGGAAGTAAATGAATTTAAAATACAGGAGTATGATCTTTTACATATTTCTGAGGCTGGTAAGGCTCTCGAAAAAATTAGAAATCGTATGGGAAATGCTATATATGAACTTGGAAGCTGGCCCATGTTTGAAATTGCAGTGAGCCATACAGATAAGGAATCCATTCTTCACTTTTCAATGGAATTTTTAATTGCAGATTGGAAAAGTATTTGGATGCTATTATACGAGTTTGAAACACTTTATTTCACACCGGAACAATTGTTGCCTGAAGTGGGAGTGACATTCAGGGACTATTTGATAGCCGAGAGAAAATTGAAAGAAACAGAACAGTATAAGGTTGATAAGGAGTACTGGTTAAATAGAATAGAAAGTTTGCCAAAGGCTCCGGAGCTTCCGATACTTAGAAATCCAATTAAAAACAGGAGTGATTTTTCAAGATATTTTATGGAGATTGATCAGGAAAAATGGAATAGATTAAAAAGATACTCCAATCATTTTGGAATAACGCCAACGGCAGTGGTATTGACAGCTTATGCAGAAGTAATGGAACGGTGGAGTCAGACATCAGAATTTTGTATTAATCTCACCGTTCTCAACAGAGCGCCCATTCACCAGAAGGTAGAGGAAATTGTTGGAGATTTTACATCTGTAAGCCTTTTGGAAACACGTATGGAAAAATCGAAGCCTTTTATTGAAAAGGCCCGAGAGATATCAGGCCAATTGTTTGAAGATTTGGATCATCGTTTGTTTAATGGTGTTGAGGTCATCAGGGAAATATCGAGGAAAAAAGGAAGGGAACATGCCTTAATGCCAATTGTTTTTACCAGCGCTATTGGCCTTTCTGATAAGAAGCTGCAAGGTGAGTTTCACGGAAATGGAATTAGCCAGACACCACAAGTATTCATAGACTGCCAGGTCATGGACGGAGAATATGGATTACAGGCGGATTGGGATGTTAGAAACGGTGTATTTCCTGATGGGTTGATTAAGGATATGTTTGAAACCTTCCGTAGCAGGCTTTTGGAGTTGGCAGAAACTGATGTGAACTGGACAAAGGTTTCTGAACTGGAACTGCCTTCATGGCAGCTGGAGCGGATAGCCGGCATAAACAGTACTGAAAAAGAGATATCTCCTCAAATGCTGTATGACGAGTTCCTGGAACAGGTTAAGAAGCAACCTGCAAAAACAGCAGTGATTGATTCTGCAGATAAATTTACATATTTGGAACTTCATCATATGGCGTTAGGGATTGCGGACCGCCTGAGTGAAATGGGGATTAAACCAGGCAGCAATATTGCAGTTTTGCTCCCCAAAAGTCGATTTCAGGTAGCTGCGGTATTAGGTATTTTATATACTTCTTGCATTTATGTGCCTGTTGACATAGAGCAGCCGGAACAGCGTTGGAACACAATCGTAGCCAATGCTGATATAAAAGCAGTTCTTATTCATTCGGGTCATAGTGCAGTTTTTGAACATGTGCCGGTGTTACCGGTTGACCAGATCGAGGCAATAAGTAATGACAGTATGATATTGCGAGGAACCCCCGATGATTTGGCATATATTATTTTTACTTCAGGAACTACTGGTGTTCCTAAAGGTGTGGCTATCACACATAAAGCTGCTTGGAATACAATTAAAGATATTAACCAGAAATTTTTCGTCAGTAGTCAGGATTCAGTGTTAGGGCTGTCAAAACTTAATTTTGATTTGTCGGTCTATGATATTTTTGGATTATTATCATGCGGAGGAACCTTGGTTTATCCAAAACTCTCAAGATACATGGACCCGTCTCATTGGGTAGAGCTTATACAGGAATATGAAATCACCATCTGGAATTCCGTACCCGCGTTTATGCAGATTTTAACCGGTTATTTTGCCGGTAAGAATGAGAAGCTGCCACTTCGCATCGTGCTGTTATCAGGAGACTGGATTCCGGTAGGCATGCCTGGGGATATACAAAAATGTGCTGGTGATGCCATGGTTATCAGCTTAGGCGGTGCAACGGAAGCCTCTATCTGGTCCATATATCATGAATGTGTTGATAATGAGATACGTGAGGTGAGTATACCTTATGGCAAACCTCTATCGAATCAGGGATTCTCTATTTATGATGCAAAAGGACGCCCATGCCCGGTATACGTGACAGGAGAACTTTGTATTTGGGGAACAGGTCTTGCCGAAGGGTATTATAATGACCATAAGCTGACAGAGGCAAAGTTTGTTACGGGCAGAGAAAATGGCAGAATGTATAAAACAGGGGATAATGGCTGTTATCTGCCTAATGGTGAGATTGAGTTTAAGGGGCGAAATGATAATCAGATAAAGCTGAGAGGACACCGTATTGAATTAGGTGTAATTTTTCATATAGAATACAAATTAAGGCAACCTCGAACCCTTATAACTCCTTAAATCCCCTTACATGGTCAGAAAGCCCATGAAATGGGGATTTTTTAGGCTTAAAGGATTGGAATTTGACTGAAATTTTTAATGGGAACTTAATGGCAACCTGAAAAAAGAAAAGGGCTAAAATAGGCTTTTGGGGTAGGAAAAATGGATGGGAAAAAGACTTGATAATTACCTTTCAAAAAACGTTTAACAACCTTTTAAAAGGATAGATTAAAAGTAGTTAAAAGTATTGATTTTTCGTTGTTTTCAACGATTTAAACGTTTTGAAAAATTACCTTTTAAAAATGCTTTTCTAAAGGGGCAGAATGGGAACTTTAATGGCAACCTTAATGGCAACCAAATGGGAACCTTTAATGGGAACTAAAAATTGTGGTTCTATACTGAATGTTGGGGTGTGCTGAAAAGCACACTTCCAACATTCTTT
>QFCH01000575.1_pt1 | contig 57716 bp, 66 predicted proteins | sample 5346071 | NCBI WGS metagenome assembly QFCH01 (sample SAMN09062255, study PRJNA434731) | Human gut metagenome, whole genome shotgun sequencing project. | isolation source: stool timepoint B chromium assembly | host: Homo sapiens | collected 2015
AAATATTTATTCAGCCATTCATCCGTCGGTTCAAGGTGTTTGTTGTCAATCTTTTTGAGCGGCATATTTTTTGCCATATCATCTGCAAGCTCTAATATTACTTCCTTAAGTTCAATATTATCCTTGTAATAATCCGGTATATTTTTATATCCGACCCTCGCTCCAACAATATTTCCAGTTATTGCCGCTGTTGAATCTGAATCCCCGTCGTGATTTACCGCCGCGATGATCGCCTCCTCAAAATCGTCTTGGTACTTGATCGAGCAATAAATAGCAATTGCAACCGACTCTTCGGCGACCCAACCTTCCCCGAGTTGATAAAGGGCTTCTTGATCTTCAACGTCAGATTTGGCTAGGCGAACGGCGTTGTTAAATAGTTTGGTCAGCTCGGCTTTTTCGCTATCACAACCAATCTCAAAAGGATCTTGATCTCCATAAACTTTCTCGGTAGTCCAGTCGTTCATTTTCTGGATTGCGATTTGCACGGCTTCTTCTATCGATTTTCCGTCCAGTGCGTAATAAATTATATATCCCAGCGCGTATGCAGAAAGAATTGCCAGAGGATGTCCGTGAGTCAGCGCACAAGATTTGGCGGAAATTTCACCAACAACGTCTTCTTTGCAATACAAGGCAATTGGCGCAATTCGCATAACTCCACCGCAGCCTTTACTGCCGTTGAGACTGCTTTCTAATGTTCCCATTTCTCCCGAGGAAAGTGAATCAAGGCACGTCATTCCTGGACTTCGCACGGCGTTTAACTCCGGAATATTTTTTATCCAAGCTACTGGCGTGTGCTCGACCTGTCCAGCTTTTTGTTGCGTATCAAGCCAATCTAAATACGCCAAGTATATCGCCTCCGACGGAAGCGGCGCTATGCCACGCGTTTGAAGTCGCGTAGATCGCCATAAAAGTCCGCAAGCTGTAAATAGCGTCATCTGCGTATCGTCCGAAATCATACCAATTCCATCCGTAAATCGAGTCGTTGACCTTGGCACTATGTCGCGCTCAAACTCTATTTGATAGCCGAGCGCATCGCCAATTGCCCCACCTAACATTGACCCGCGCACTTTATCAATTCTCTGCTCTATCGATTGTTTCATCATAGCACCCTCCTAACCTTGTTAAGATTATATCATTAGCCAAACTTTTGATGGTCGTTTTATAGTATAATTATCAGAAAGGTTACTCACTTAGTGACTGCGGAGGATATTTATGAATGATGATAAGAAAATAATAAAAACCACAAAGAGGATTTATCCTCAAATATACTCTTATACTCTGCCAGATATTCCAGCAAATAAAGGTTGGCAAAAAGTCGGATATACAGAACGTAAAGACGTTGATTCGCGAATATTAGAACAGACTAAGACTGCGGCTGTAAAATTGCGATATGAGAAATTGTGGAGTGCTAGTTCTTTTTCTAACGCAACTCACGAATTCTTCAAGGACAAAGATCTTCACAAATATTACATAAAGAATGGAATCAAGAAGAGTAAAAAACAGGACGATGGCGGATTAGGTGAAGAGTGGTTTTACTTCAATGGTACGCCAGAAAAATCTAAAGAATTGTTTGATGATTACGCTAATGGCAATTTATTCAGTCGATCTTCCGAGAAAAGTCCGTATAAGTTGAGAAAGGAGCAAGAACGTGCCGTTTCTCAAACCCTTGCTTATGCAGAATCTCACCAGACTACAGATTTTTCTTCGCCAAATAAAGAAGCGGAATTTTTATGGAACGCAAAACCGCGTTTTGGTAAAACTCTCTCTTCTTACGATTTTGCAAAAAAATTCAATGCTAAGAATGTTTTGATAGTTACTAATCGTCCAGCAATCGCTAATTCGTGGTTTGATGATTTCGATAAATTTATTGACGGATATTATTTTATTTCGACTGCGGATTCATTGAAAGAGCGTGAAACTTTGTCTAGGTATGATTTTCTCAATAAAGCCAATTCATCAAGTGAGGATAAACAGATAACTTTCTTAAGTCTACAGGACTTAAAGGGTGGTAAAGTTTTTGGTGGACCACACAATAAATTAAAATGGGTGGCGGATCTTAATTGGGATTTGTTAATTATAGATGAGGCTCATGAAGGTGTTGATACAGATAGGACTAATGAAGCTTTTGGAAAAATTAAACGCAGGTTCACGCTGCACTTATCTGGAACGCCTTTTAAGGCGATAGCGGATGGACATTTTAAGGATAATCAGATATTCAACTGGACTTATATTGATGAGCAAAAAGCTAAGCAGGAAGAATTGAAAAATCTGGACGATTCGGGTGATCATGTCAATTTGCCAGATATGAGGTTATTTACCTACAAGATGTCCGATATTATCTCTGATCGGCTTGAAAAAGGCATGGAGATGGATGATGAAAATATCGATTATGCTTTTGAGCTGAATGAGATGTTTGCAACAGACACAAGTGGCAAGTTCGTTCATGAGAATGATATTTCAACATTCTTAAATCAATTAACTTCAAATGAAAAATATCCATTCTCGACTCCTGAATTAAGAGACCAGTTAAAGCACACGTTTTGGTTGGTAGGAAACCGTGTTGCTTCAGCGAAGGCTATGGAGAAAATGTTGCGCCATCACCCAGTATTTAGTGAATATAAAATAGTGCTTGCTGCGGGCAATGGAAGATCTCAGTCTGATAGTAATTCATCTGAAGATGAAATGAAGGATACTGCAGCTAACGAGAAAGCTCTGAGTAGGGTTAAAAAGGCTATTAAGGAGAATGACCGCACCATAACCTTATCTGTCGGGCAATTGACAACTGGAGTTACCATTAAAGAGTGGTCTGCTGTGCTTATGCTGTCTGATATTAAATCTGAGTCGCTGTATATGCAGGCAATATTCCGTTCTCAGAACCCGTATGAATTTATAGATAATAATGGCAATCTCTGTCGTAAAAAGTCGGCTTACGTCTTTGATTTCTCGCCGAATCGCGTGCTTAAAGTTTATGACAAGTTCGCCAACAGCCTATTGGCGGACGTAGCGAGAGGTGAAGCTACAGAAAAAATCAGAGAGCAAAACGTGGCAGAATTGCTGAACTACTTCCCTGTCTTGGCGGAAGATGAATCTGGTAAGATGATCGAATTGGATGCAGAGCAAGTTTTGACTTTCCCTAAAGCTATCGTCGCAAAGGAGGTTGTGAACCGTGGTTTTGTTACTAATTTGTTATTTGTAAACATTAACAATGTCTTTAATATCCCTTCTGAGGTGATTGCAGCATTAAATAAGGCTCCTTCAACTAGCGACACTGATAAGCAGACTAAAAGCGAAGAAGTTCAACACGACCCAGATCGTAAAAAGAATCGAGATCACAGAATATCTGTAAATAAGGATAAACTACTCGGTAATAAGGTTTATACTTCAAGAATGCAGGATATCGTGTTGTCTGTGGTTGATTCGGATATGGAGGCAGATGAGATCGTTGAAAAAATTACCGCTGACTGCATGCCTGAAATATCTGAAGTCCTTGGGAAATATAAAGAGACCTACTCTCCTTCAAAAGCAGAGCTCGACAGTATTAAAAATGGGCTCCGTGAAAAAGTCAAAGAAGCGGCAGAAGAATTTGTGTCTGGCGATATAGCGGACAGAATGGCTCAGGATAAGTTAGCGGATAGCCTGGCGAATATAATTGAAAAAGATCTCCCTAACGATACCGTCATTCGTGAAGAAGAAGATAACTACGAAAAAGAAGAAAAGTCTGAAATGGACCAAATTAGGAGGAAATTGCGTACATTTACTCGTGCTATTCCTTCATTCATTATGGCTGCCAGTACAGATGTAGATAAAATCACGTTAGATAACATCGAGGATACTGTTTCTGACAAGGATTTTGAGGAATTATTCACAGAAAAAGACAGTGAGCCATTTACAAAAGATGATTTCCGTAAAATTCGCGGCCCATGGACAAATCCAGAAACCGGCGAAACATTTGAAGGATTTTTTGATCGCTATACATTTAACGCCGCCATTCGAGAGTTTGAGGAGAAGCGACAGGAAATTGCGGATTACCTTTCCCCTGGCGCCAAAGAAGACATTTTCTCTTACATTCGCCCATTAAAAACAAATCAGATTTTTACACCAAGGATAGTTGTAAATAAAATGCTTGATTTGTTGGAAGAAAATAATCCTGGCATATTTGAAGATCCAAATGCGACATTTGCGGATTTATATGTAAAGAGTGGTCTATACCTTACAGAAATAGCAAAGAGGTTAAACAGAGGACTTGAGAGTAAAATACCAGATAAGTCGGAAAGAGTAAAACACATCCTTGAGAAACAGCTTTATGGGTTTGCGCCAACGAATATTATCTACAATATCGCACGCAAGTACATTTATGGAACATTTTCAGGTATTGATGATAGTAATCTTAAGCAATTAGATTTAACAGACGCGTTTAAAAAGGGAGAAACATTAAATATGAAATTTACTGCAGTTGTGGGTAATCCGCCATATCAGGAAACTACTAGCAAAACAGAGTCTCAAACGCAGAGTAATTCCAACTGGATTTATCAATACTTCCAAGACGCTGCAGATAAAATAGGTTCTCTCTCCTGCCTAATTTATCCATTTGGCGGCTGGTTTGATGCACCTGATAGGCTTGGTGGCCTAGGTAGTCGAATTTTAAGTGATGGACACACGATTTCTGTGGATGCTTATGAGGGTACGACTGATAGGCGTGCTTGGTACAGAACCGACCGCGATCCACAGCCAATCTTTGGGAACACCGCTAACCTTTCCGCTGGAGTTTCAATTGTTTTGAGAGATAGGGATCACTATCATCAGACATACAAGTATTCGAATAGAATTTATACCGATGATACGGCGGAGGTTAATATAGCCGATGTCGATTCGCTCGCACCAAATCCGGCATTCCTCAAAATCAGTAATAAACTTGCCGGTAAAAAACTGAGTCAAAGAATTAAAAAAGGGATGTTTGGGATAGAATCTAATTTTGCTGAACAAAATCCTGATAAAGTATCGTTTAGCAAATCGGATTGGAGCAATCCTATACAGTTATTGGTTAACGACAAAAGTGGTTCATCTGGGCGCGCAACTTTATTCTGGATGGATAGATCAAATCTGCCAAAAGGTGACGAGTATGTTGAAAAGTATAAAGTAATCACAACATCGGCTTATCCCAAAAAATCCATAGTGTCTGGCGATCCTACAGTTAAAAATGTTATACATCGCGCTAGTGAGCTAATTGAAATAATGGATAAAAATTCCGCTTTTGGCGCTAGCAGAATAGCATTACTTATGTCGGACAGCAAGAAAGAATGCGAGAATTTCATCAAATATGCTAAGACAGGCTTCTTTGCTGCGCTTATGCTTCAGGAGCCAAATCGTCGTTCTACATTTGGGTTTATTATTCCTGACCAAGATTTTACCGATAATTCAGATATTGATTGGAATGCATCGCTTAGTGAAATAGATAAGCAGTTATTCGATAAATACAACATAACTGCTGAGGAGCAGAAATTTCTTGGAGTCGCATGAACGAAGAGTCCGTCGATATTATAGAGAATACCATTCGCCGCCACGGCGACTTGTTGGATGTTCTTTTGTTGGATAGGACGCGGACGACGAAGCGAAAATCGCATAATGTCTTGTGGGCTACCGACTCTTACGTCGGTCATAATCCAAAGCAAGAAATATCGATTTTAGACATCACTGGGTCAAATACGTATTTAATACAGCCCAGAATTGCTAAATCAAAGGAAGAGCAAAAAAGCCGCACAAAGGATAAGGCTGAGGTTTTTACGCCAAAGAATATTGTCAGTCAAATGAACAGGCAGATAGACTGGAGTTCAGGAAACTGGCCGGCGGATGAGAATAATTGGAAGGATTACGTCAAAGAACTTCGTCTGGAGATAACCTGTGGTGAGGCGCCGTTTATAGTCGGCCGATACAATGCCGCCAGCGGAAAAAAAGTATTGAAACTGTCTGACAGAGTGGGATTTTTAGACCGTAAACTTCAAGTTGTCGGTTCGTATTGTAATGATAAGAAAGAATGGCTGGAATGGGCGGTTGTTGCTTTTCAATGCTCTTACGGATATGAATGGCAAGGTGATAATCTTCTGCTGGCCAGAGAGAACCTTTTATATACCTTCATCGACTACTGGAATGACAAATTCCCTGACGATAAGATAAATCTTGACAGGAAAATATCAAAAGAAAAAATGGAAATGTTATTACGGGTTGCGGAAATTATTTCTTGGAACATTTTTCAGATGGATGGAATTAAAAACGTGATACCGATGAGTTGCCGCCATGAAGTGATAGAAAAAGAAATTCCCCCTATGGTCAAATTATGGGGCGAATCTCCAAAGATTATTAAGAATGAGTGTACTGGGTGTAAAAATAATGACCACTTTAAGCATAATGGTAAATATGCCTTTATTATGGATTGGGAAAAAGGAAAGCCAGTTAAATTTATAAACTTAATGAAGGAAGAATGAAAAAGATCCGCATCTCTGCGAATCCGTGTTTCATATGGAGCCACGATCGGGGCTTGAACCCGAGACCTCATCCTTACCATGGATGCGCTCTACCAACTGAGCTATCGCGGCGTAACAGGCTTAATTTTAGCACATTAAGCCGTGTTTAATCAACCGAGCTATTTTTTACGAGTGGATTTTTTGGCTGGCGTGCCGGCTTCTTTTGGTAGCTTCGGTGTGACAAATGCCTCTATTATTCCCCACGTTACGCTATTGACTAAGAATGTAACGAACAATATTCCTGAGGCTGATGCCGCCAAGTGTGCTGATGAAGCGTTAAATGATGTCAATAATCCCGCTACAGCTAGCCCGATTATGGCTAACATAATATAAGCGTATTGTAATTTCAATCGTTGGTTTTTTTCGCTATTCCATAATGCCAGAATAGATTTTGTAAATTCAAACATACTCATATAATAGCACATATGCTTATAAAAGTCAATATTATACTCTACGCTATCAAAAAGTCGCCCCAAAAAGGCGACGATGATTCAATCTTGGTGCTGGAAGTAGGACTCGAACCTACGAAGCCTTACGGCGGGAGATTTACAGTCTCCTGTGATTGCCACTACACGATTCCAGCATGATGTGGAGCCGCTTCTCGGGCTCGAACCGAGGACCTACGGTTTACAAAACCGTTGCTCTAGCCAACTGAGCTAAAGCGGCAACTGAATTTATTTTATCAATTTTTTCTCTCTGTGACAAGAGTTTACATAACTATTTTTCGTGGTTGATGTATTTTGCGCTGTTGACGTGGGCGTGGTGCGTCGGCTTTCTTTGATGGCGTCGTCGGAGTTAGCATTTTTGTAGCTTTCTTACGTAATTCTTCAGCCAGCTCGGTCTGTCCAGCATTGTCATATGCTTCCGCTAAAATCTTCAACGTCTGAGGAATTGGCTCTAATTCGACAGCCTTTTCCAGGGCGTTGATGACCTTCTTCGTATTTCCCTATCTTTCTCCTGAACCTTGGCGTAAGCAATGTAGCGCGCAGCCAAATCATCTTCCATTTCCAGTGCTTGCTCGAACGCTAGCGACGCCTTTTCGTAATTCTCTGTTTCGTAGTAAATTAAGCCGACATTATGAAGGCTGGAAGCGCTTGGCTCGAGACTCTGAGCAATCTCAAAGCATTCGATAGCGTCCTTATACGCCTTTTGCTTGGCATATAAAATTCCCCAAACGGTTATATGCAGTGGCATTTTTCTCGTCAACGCGTAAGATTGTCAGCAGAGCTTTTTCTGCTCGCAGATATTTATTTTCACGAATCGATTCTTGGGCAATTTCCCATAACTGATCAAGTTTATTAGTAATCTTAGTTGGCAAATCGCCAGTTTCTTTGATTGACGGATGATAAAAAATCGCCCAAATCATTAAAATTAGAATGAGGAGTAATCCAAACATATCTATACTATTATATCACAAGTTGCGTCAGCGCTAGCCTGACGTTGGCGTTAGATTTTAACGCGCTCGCAACAGAGTTAGTTTTTTCAAGTTGCTCTTCAAGCGACAGATTCATTCCGTGGGATAAAGCCTGAAAACGAATCATATTTACTATAATATCCGTTAGTAATATCGCTTTTTGGCGGTCAGAAAAGTATTTGACGAGATCCTTAAACGTGTCGTATCCTCGATTTGTGGCTAAAATTTGCTTTGCGTCGGTGGCTAATTGTCGATATTCGGCGAATTTTTCTGGATTTTCCGCCAACTCTTTAATCAACAATGGTCGCCCAGCCGCCAAAAAAAGGATCTGTTGGCTGGAGGCTGTGTCTAGATTGTACTTTTCAAGCAGTTTTCTATCTTGGGCGGATGTCGTTTTATGAAGCGTTAACGTCTGGCAGCGAGATCTAACAGTGTCAAGCATCAACTTCGGGTTTTTCGCAACAAGGATAAAATTGGTGTTTTTATTCGGTTCTTCCAGTGCTTTCAGGAATGCATTTTGCGACGGCTCAGTCATTGAATCGGCTTCATCAATGACAATAACTCGACGATTTATGGCGTAAGTTCGGAGTATGGAAATGAGCTCGCGGATTTGATCAACGGATATAGTTTGCTTTTCTGGAAGTGGTTTCAAGTGAAAAGTATCGTTATCCTTTGCTAATATTTGAGCCACGCCCAGTCCATCAAGCCCGTAATCCGCAATTACCAAAAGCGCGTGAGGCAATTGCGATGAAATCTGGCTGATTTTTTGAGTATCTCGAGCGGATATAATCACTTCAGACATCTATAAATCCTCTGGGAAGAATCTCTTGAATTCGTCAGGAACTATGGCTTCAAAAACTTTTCTCTCGCCAGACGGCAAAGTTATCTCTAATTTTTGAGCATGCAACATCATACGACAATTCGAAGACTTTCCGTAAACTCGATCGCCAAGAATCGGTGCATTCAAGTGAGCCAAATGGACGCGCAATTGATGAGTCCGACCAGTGGTCGGCTTCAGCTCCACGAGTGATTGAGCGTCATTTTCCACCAAAACATGGTAAGTCGTCTGAGCTGATTTCCCGTTCGGGTCTATGCGAAACGTGCTCGGCGCCGAAGGATTGCGCCCAATCGGCAAGTCAATCTTTGCGGCATTCAACTTTGGCTTGCCGTCGGTTATCGCTACGTAGGTTTTCTTGGCGGTTCGCTCGGCAAATTGCCTCTGTAGATGCGCGGCAGATTCTGGGTTTTTGGCTATAATCAACAGCCCCGAAGTGTCGCGATCAAGCCTGTGAACAATTCCCGGTCGATCGGTGTCCGTTGCGAATGAGGTTTTCGGGGCGAATTATCTCCGCAACCGTTGGCTCGTCAGAAAGCCCGCCCTTCGCATGTGTCAGCAGTCCGCTTGGCTTATTGACGACAATCACATCATCATCCTCGTATAAAATTGGCAAGTCAACGTCCGTCTGCTCTTTTTCTGGCAAATTAAGCGCAATCTCATCAGTTTCATCAACCTCAAATTTTGGCGTTGTCACGACTTTATTATTGACCGAAACGTATCCAGCTTTTATGTATTTTTGCCAAAGACTTCGAGAAATTGTCGTGTCGAATTTGGTCGATAAATAAATATCCAAGCGCACTTTGGTTGGCGAAATTCGGAACATTATGACATATTTTCCCTGGAACGGCGTTTCGATAAATTCTGGGTCTAGCGGATTCGGCAAAATCTCGGCATTATTTGGTTTTTCCGTCCACAATTCGTCAATGGATTCTTCGTCGACAATCGAACCGTAAAGCAATGCAAAATGCTGCTTGTTCAAAATAAAATCCGCAAAAACATGAGATTTGTCCGTTTGAATTTCCAATCGACGCAGTGCCTTAACTGGCGTATTATCGTCCGCTAATTTGTATAATCTAGCTATTTTCAGCACTGTCCGAGGTAATATTTTCACGCGATTTGCTCCCTATTTTCGAAGCCCTACAGCTTTTTGAACGCGATACAAAGTTTCATTAGCGACGACATTCATGTCTTTTTCACTGGAAGCCAGCTTTTCTTCAATTGCTCGCTCATCAACCGTCGCAAGCCGATTCTGGAAATTCTCCAAAAATTCCGCAACTTCGTCGGCCACGATTCGCTTGAAATCACCATAACGATCCATACCGAAGTACTCGTTGGCGGTCTGCTCCAGAGTAACTTCCCTGCCAGCATCTTGCCGAACCAAAGTCAAAATCTCCAGCAAATTAGAAATTCCCGGCTGATTTTCCTTGTCGTATTGAACCTTGCCAATTGAATCTGTTGTTGCGCTCATTATTTTCTTATGTGCCGATTTTGGATCGTCAGAAAGGAAAATAATTCCCTTGCCGCTCTCGTCGGATTTGCTCATTTTCTTCGCTGGATTCACGAGATCTTTAATCCTCAATCCTTGGTCTTTTCCGAAGAATTGATGCTGCTGAATTACGGGTTTTGGTACGATAAATAGATCACCAAACTTACGATTCATTCGCTCGGCAATATCACGTGTAAATTCCAGATGTTGAGTTTGATCGTCGCCAACCGGCACGTAAGTCGCGCCGTAAAGTAGAATATCGGCAGCCATTAGGACGGGATAGTTAAATAGCCCAACAGAAGCATCTCCCTTACTTCCCTTATCCTTAAATTGCGTCATTCGGCTCATCTCGCCAAATCCAGTAAAGCAATCCAGAATCCATGCCAGTTCACTGTGTGCCGGGATGTGGCTTTGGCGGTAAAGATGAATGGAAGAATTGTCCAGTGGCAATCCGGCGGCGGTATAAACTCGCGCGTTATTCAGGATATTGTCGTATAGCTTACTGTGGTCGATTGGCGTCGTAAAACTGTGAAGGTCTGGAATGAATAGATTGATATCGTATTCGTCCGAGCGACGCTTAGACATGTTGATAATTGGCAAAATAGCCCCAAAGTAATTACCTATGTGGATGTTGTTGTTAGCGCGCACGCCAGTGAGAATTACGGGTTTTGATGGTTTCATTAAGTATAATTATACCACTCTACTATGGTGTGATGCTAATTATCGTATTTGTTGTCGTGATTAGACGGTTGGTTAGTAAATCTCGTCATCATATCGTAATGGTTCATGCTTTACGTAGTCAGTATTATAGGCAGCGTCTAGCACGGTTTCTTCGTCCACTTTCACTTCTATGTCACACTCTTCAAGCAACTTAAATAAGGTGGACACAGCTTTTTTTATTTCGGACGACTTTCCTATTGATGCATATGCTATATCTTTGTGTATAGTTTCAATATCATATTTTGAGACAATCAGATTTTTTTGGTTATCTGTAAAAGTGTCTTCTGGTAATAAATTAAGAAGAGCTAATTTCCTTATTTTTTTAGAATCCTCTTTATTATCTAAGAAGCTTTTAATTTTCTGGGACTCATCAGATAAGCCTAGCGCTTCTATAAACTCTTTGTCTTCTGATGTTGCAATGTTAAAGATTGAGCTAACTATTCTATAATTAAAGAGATGATTATTTATGATAGTATGAGCAAGCACGTACGGATCAAGGGCGTATTCGATTTCTTTTGTAAAATGTTGCCTGTAGGTTTCGTTGTTTAATATAAAATCCCTCTTAGATTGATAATCTTCGTCTTCTGGGCTTATCGTGGTTGTATTTTTATAATAAATGGCACTTTGGTAGTCGCCTAAAAACTCAAAGTTAGGGCGTGTTGCTTTTTTGACTTTTTCCTCAATGAGTGAAGTGAAATTCTCTATGTCTGGGTTGTTTGTAATACTGCCAGTGAATTCAGACAATGCTTCAATGTTATTAATAGTTTTTTCTATAATATCTGGGTCTATACCTTGGTCTATTAATCCCTCTTTGATTTCGGGGGTATTCGAGTAGTTTTTTAGGGTGGTAAGGCAACCATAGTCGTAATCATTCTTAGATGGCTCCAGAATTCCACCGTCCTCTAATCTTACGATGTATCTAATGCAGTATCTAACCGCTTGTTCTCTTAAAGACTCTTTATTTTGATGGAGTTGATTTATGATGTTATTTTTAGTTTGCTCTTCTAGTAGAGCATCGGAACGTAGTATATCACAACTAGTAGCATTCTTTGTAGCGTAATTACACATAATGTCGAATTTAGTAATTGCATGCTCATTGCCTATCATAAATTTCTCAGCTTTTTTATAGAAGTTTTCACTTAAGAATTTAGCAATCATTTCCCTATTACTATCAAGCCAGCTGTTTGCGGCCTTAATATTCTCAATGTCTTCTTTAGATAGCTCTTCGTGCTCTTCTGTCGTATCTTTATAGAAAGTATCTATCCATTTTCTAATGACAGGATTACTAATAGACCAGTAATAATCTGAGTAGTCATCTAGGCGTACTACAGTAAGGGTCATCCTCACGATGTCAGCAACAGTAGCCTCGCCGTTTCTGTAGGCCCTTTCCATGGTAGATAAGGCAGAGCTTGCGCTTAATCCATTTCGAGGATCTATAGCGCTGAGTTCGGGGTGCGCGCGAAAGGACGCCATACGTCGAGCTTCTTCGTCGAATGGATCTACATAAGCAGAGATGCCTTTTGCATCTTCCAAAGCAGCCTCAATTTCAGGCGGCAACTGAAGCTCGGGGTGGTTGCGCGCATCTTCGAGCGATGGCTTTAGCTGCTCAAAAGGATTGTTATAATTATTGAAGTCATATCTTCCAGTTTCCATAGTACCCATATTATACGACGATATTGCATTAAAGTCAATAGTGACTATTTATTGATAGTCAAGTGCTGTTTTATAATTTCAGATATTTTTTTAGCGTATGCGCTAGTTATTTCATGTCGCTGAGTTGCCATTGACGTATGAGTGATATTGTTATGATCTTTTGCTAATTTCTTCAGGTTTCTCTCGACAATCAGTGGATCGAGCTTTCCAGACAAAATAGCAATCGGAAGAGTGAGCTTAGCAATGTCATTCATTGTCGTCTGATTGATAATCGCGGTGTTCAGGGCGATTAAAAACGATTCGGCGGTAACTTCATCGGCCTTAAATCCAGCGTCAGGCCAAATATTGTGCCGATCAGCGAATTGCAAAAAGCGTTTCGAGCTGCGCGGATGACTATTGAAAAACTCATAAAGCGCACGCAAAATCTTCTCTGGATGATGAATTTTTTCGTCGACTCTCGGATAATATATCGGCGGACTACACAAAATCAGTGACTTGCTTAACTTCGGATATTGCTTGGCGAGTTCTACGGCAGCCAGCGAGCCCATAGAATGACCGATGACGATATCGACGTGATTTATGAATTCCCTACGCAAAGTGGCGACGATGCTTGCGGCTTGGTCGTGAACATTGTAGGTTTTCCAATCAGGCTTGGGCGAATTGCCGAATCCCAGCATATCAATTGCTATAACTCGCGTGTCCTTCGGCAAATATGGCTCCAGCGGTGTCCATGTTTTCCAGGATGCGCCTAATCCATGAATAAGTAAAATCGTCGCTTTCGGTTTTTCTGGACGAGAAAAATAATGCACGTTCAATGCATATGGAATCCGTAACCAGCGATGGATAATCTTGTCCAACATATTTTTAGTATACTATGAAAATACTCCGCCTGCATGTGAAACGGAGTATTTTGTGATAGCTTTTCCTGCACTAACGCTTAGAGAATTGTTCGCGCTTACGAGCAGAACGAAGACCGTATTTCTTGCGCTCTTTCTCGCGTGGGTCACGTTTCAATAGCTCAGCCTTCTTCAGAACTGGACGCAGGTCAGCGTGAGCGGCTGTCAAAGCTTTTGCGATGCCGAGCTTGATAGCGTCAACTTGACCAGCTAAGCCGCCACCTTTAACTAGAATAGTAACGTCGAATTCTTTTTGCTTGCTGACAATTGCAAGTGGATCGGTTACTTCTGCTAGTAAGGTTTTGTTGCCGTCCAGGTACTCAGCAGCAGGTTTGCCGTTGATAGTGATAGTACCTTTGCCAGGAAGTAGGCGAACGCTTGCTGAAGCACTCTTGCGTCGTCCTAGGCCGTAGAAATAAGTATCAGCAGCCATATTACTTTACCTCAACTTTCTCTGGTGTTTGTGCTGTGTGAGCGTGGTCGCTGCCAGCAAAAATGCGTAGGCGCTTTAGGCGCTCTGCTTGCAATTTGTTCTTTGGCAACATACCTTTAACAGCTTCTTCAATAATTCGCTCTGGGTGGCGTTCGCGCATTTCTTTGAATTGCGTTTCCTTAATTCCACCTGGGAAACCACTGTGGCGATAGTAATACTTATCAGTTTCCTTGTATCCAGTAACGACTGTTTGCGCAGCATTGATAACAACTACGTAGTCGCCACCGTCAATGTGAGGAGTGTAAGTTGGCTTGTATTTACCAGTCAAATGCTTGGCAATTTCTGTAGCTAAACGTCCAAGTGGTAATTCGCTAGCGTCAAACAATACCCAACGGCGAGAAACTTCAGATGGTTTTTGTGAATAAGTTTTCATCTTATTTTCCTTCCTTTGGCATTGGTTTAATATCGTCAACAAACTCGATAATCGCCATTTGAGCGCCGTCGCCGACTCGCAAACGTGTTCGCTCAACGCGAACGTGTCCGCTGGTTCGACCACTTAGCTGTGGCGCGATTTCATCAACTAGTTTGTAAGCAGCGGCGCGTGTGCTTAATGCTGCAATCACCTGACGTCGGCTAGCTAGGTCGCCCTTTTTAGCCTTGGTGATGATTTTTTCAATGTGACGCTTTAGTTCCTTAGCCTTTGGCAAGGTGGTCTCGATCTTCCCGTACTCAACCAAGCTGGTAGCCAGACCTTTGAGTAGGGCTCGTCGCTGATCACGCTCGCGGCCGAACTTGCGCCCTTGATATCCGTGTCTATGCATAGTTAAAACTCCAACTCCGCCATCTTGTCACGTACTTCGTCTAGTGCCTTTGAACCGAAACCTTTCAATTCTCGCAAATCTTGCTCAGTCAAAGTTACCAAATCGCGAATAGTGCGGATTTCATTGTTAATTAGCGCGTTCGTCGTGCGGGCGCTTAAGTTTAATTCTTCGATTGGCATTGCTAGCTCTGACTCTTCGTCTTCCTTAGCTGCACCAAGTGCTGGCGCGCCAGTTACCATCGTGTTGCCAGCCAAAGCTGTGTATTGGTTGACAAGAATCGCTGCTGCTTCTTCGAACGCCTCACGAGGTGTGATTGTGCCGTTGGTTTCAACAGTGATTGCCAATTTGTCCAAGTTTGTCTCCTGGCCAACACGAGTTGAGTCGACTTTGTAGCGAACGCGTAGAACTGGTGAGTACATTGCATCAATAGCAATCATGTCGCTGTGCAAACGCTTTTCGCTTGACTCTTCAATTGTCTGATAACCGCAACCTGCCTCAACTACCAAATCCATAACCAAATGTTTGTTTGGGTCGTCGATTGTAGCAATTACTTGCTCTGGGTTGACAACTTCAACATCAGCATTAGTTTTAATGTCAGCGGCAGTTACTTCGCCAGCGCCAGTTTTCTCAATGCGTAGTTCAACTGGATCGTCAGTAAATACGCGTAGGTGAACGTTTTTCAAGTTCAACATAATGTCGACAACATCTTCTTTGATGCCTTCAACAGTAGTAAACTCGTGAGTTGCGCCCTCAATCCTGAAAGCTACAACTGCGCCACCGCGAACGCTTGACAATAGAACGCGTCGCAATGAGTTACCAAGAGTATTACCGTAGCCTGGGTGAAGTGGCTCGATTAGAAAAGTAGCACTGGTTGCTGAAATATCATTAACGCTCGCGAGTGCTGGATTGTAAATTGCTTTTGCCATAATTCTTCCCTAACCCTTCTTTTATCGTGAGTAATACTCAACAATTAATTGCTCGTTGATGTCAGCTTCTGCTTCCTCGCGCTTTGGCAAACCAGTTACTTCAATCTTCAGTTTCTTGCTATCAGCTTTTAGCCAACTTAGTGGACCTTGGACTGAATTGTTGATTACATCGTCAATTCGTGTAAAGTACTCTGACTTGGTACTCTTTGGGCGAACCGTGATGACATCGCCGGCTTTAACGCGAATCGATGGAATATCGACGCGTCGGCCGTTCAATTCAAAGTGTCCGTGGCTAACTAGTTGACGAGCTGCGCGGCGTGATACGGCAAATCCAGAACGATAAACAACGTTATCCAAACGGCGCTCTAATAGCTTCAACAAGTTTTCGCCCGCCAAACCTTCTTGAGCGCGTGTTGCCTCGTCCATCAAGCGAGCAAACTGCTTCTCAACTAGACCGTACAAGCGACGAACCTTCTGCTTTTCACGAAGCTGTGTAGCGTATAGACTTGGCTTATTCTGACGACCATGTGCGTGTTGACCTGGAATACCAGATTTTTTCGCCAAAATTTTATGTGCTTTTGGATGAAGCGCATAACCTTCGCGGCGGCTTTGCTTGACAATTGGTGAATTATCTCGTGCCATAATTATGCCCTCCGTGCCTTTCGTGGACGAACACCACCGTGAGGCACGCCAGTTACGTCCTTAATGCTTTCTACTGAGATATCGAAGGCGCTGACCGCACGGATAGCGGCGTCACGACCCAAGCCGACACCCTTAACGAAAACGTCAACAGACTTCAAGCCGTATTGCGATTTCGCAGCTTCAGCAGCTTTTTCAGCAGCAACCTGTGAAGCATAGGCTGTACCTTTTTTACTTCCACGGAAACCACATGCACCAGCTGATGAAGCGGTTAGTACGTTACCTTTCTTGTCGGAAAAAGTAACGATAGTATTGTTAAATGTTGCCTGAATGTGCAGCTGACCAGCTGGGACTGATCGGCGCTGCTTCTTCTTGGTAGATTTTGCGTCTGCCATTTCTTAGTCCTTTCTTTAGGTCTTACTTGCTGCTTTTGGTTGTGTACCGCCCACGGCGATGGCGCGACCCTTGCGAGTTCGTGCATTCGTACGAGTCCGCTGTCCGCGTGTTGGCAGTCCTGCTTTGTGGCGAAGACCGCGATAGGCGTTGATATCCTTCAAGCGCTTAATATTGTTTGTCACCAAGCGCTGGAGATCACCTTCAACGGTGTATTCGCTGTCAATAATTTCGCGAATCTTGTTTTCTTCAGCCTCGGTGAGATCTTTCACCCGAGTGGTCGGCTCAATTTTAGCCGCCGCAAGGATGCTCGAAGCGTGCTTTGGCCCAATACCGTAAATATAGGTGAGCGCAATTTGCACCTGCTTCTCTGTTGGGATAACTACCCCAGCAATTCGAGCCATGCTTAACCCTGCCTTTGCTTATTCTTAGGTTTTTTCTTGTTGATGATATATAGTCGGCCTTTGCGGCGAACGAACTTATCATCGGGACTGATTTTTTTCACACCTGCACGAACTTTCATAAAGTGCTTAAATCTCCCTTCCCGAGTAAACCCGAGATTACCGTTAATATTTAACTACCGACCTTGAGGTCGATCGTCACGTAGGCGGAAGCTGATTCGTCCCTTTGTAAGATCGTAAGGGGTCATCTCAACCTCAACCTTATCACCAGGCACCAGACGGATATAGTGCTTACGCATTCGTCCTGAAATGTGCGCGATGATACTATGGCCATTCTCCAGTTCCACCTTAAATTGAGTATTAGGCAGTGCTTCCACTACCTTTCCTATCATTTTGATGACTTCCTTTTGACTCGCCATAAGTTACAGTTGTCAATTATACAGTACTAAACACAGTTTGACAAGGGTTTTCGCCGTAAATTTAAGTGCTATAATTATGCTATCAAATTTAACATAAGGATTTTTATGACAAGCAAGAAAAAACCAGCAAACTTTAAGGTTACAAAATCGAAGAATGAGATAATGACCGCGGTGCTAATCGGTCTGGTGACGGCTTTGATAGTGATAGTTATTGGCGTAATTTTACTACACGCCAACCAAACTTCTGACAAGACATTTCAAACGGCGGAAAAGGTTGACAACGGATTTGTGAGCTTGGGATCTTTAGGCTTTCGAATTGAAGGAGGCAAAGCGGTTATTCGCAACGATTCAGCCACACAAGAGCTTCGTGATTTTCTGAAGGCAGACGTGAAGAAGTCGGGCTGTAAGGATAACAACGGCGTAACTGCGGTAATTGCCCATTCCCAGGACGAGAAACAATTGTTATTGGGCTATGGTTGCGGCAATTCTGCGGCACGAATGTTTGCGATTAGAAAAGAAGATAGCTGGAAAGCGATTTCCCCAACCAACCAATTTAATTTGTTCGACATCCCGAGTTGTAAGATGGTTGACGAAAATAACATTAGTAATGAAATTGCGCCAGTCTGCCAAAATGAGAAAAAAGTTGGCGACAATTTATCTTACGATTACAAAATACGATAATCCATTCATAAAAAAGAATTCCCCGCTTTTCGGCGGGGATTTTTTAATGTCAATTATTTTTTCTTAAACAAACGACGCTTCTTACTCTTCTTTTTGTCACTATCAAGCAGCTCGTCTGGGTCAAAGTCATCATATGTAACCATCAGCGCACGAGAGTTGACTTGTCGCAGCGTCTCAAGGGCAACTGATACGACAATCAAGATTCCAGTACCACCGATTGACAAACGCAAACCTTGCAAGCCTGTTAAATTGTACGTGAGATATTCCGCGACGAATGGCAAAATAGCCACGATTCCTAGGACAATTGAGCCGAACAAAATCAAACGATTAACAGTTCTCGTAAGGTATTTTTCAGTCTGAGCACCCGGACGCACACCTTCAATAAATCCGCCCTGCTTCTGTAGATTTTCGGCAATTTCGTTAGCGTTAAAGACGATTCCAGTGTAGAAATACGTAAAGGCAATAACCAAGATAAAATACAGCGTTGGGTAGATGAACGCTTCTGCGGTACTGCCGGTGAATGAGCCAGCGTTTGGAGCTTGGAACCAAGTAATCAATTTATTGGCGGTCGGCAAAAGATCGGCGTTACCAGACGCTTTCATAACTTGACCGACAAATTGTGGCAAGCTTAGAAACGCAACCGCAAAGATGACCGGAATAACTCCCGCAGCAATCAATTTAACCGGCAAAATGCTTTTTACATCACCATAATTACTGTTTCCATGAACGCGCTTTGCATAGTTAATCGTGATAACTCGCTGAGCTTCGTTGATTTTAACTAGGAAGTAAAGGACGATAAGTCCGGCGATTGACATGATTAATATCGTCCAGAACATAACTGGGTTTACAGGGAGAGTGAACCAGTTGAAGACGTTCAAGCTGCCAGATGAAGTATTGAACAGTGAGGAGATTAATGACGCGAGCATTTGTGGCAATTGGCTGATAATGCCAGCGAAGATCACGATAGAAATACCGTTGCCGATTCCTTGTTCAGTGATCAACTCACCGAGCCACATCAGAAGGACAGAACCTGCTGTCATTGAAGTGATTGAAACGATCCATTCCATCATCGTAGGGTCGGCCAATGTCGTACTGCCGCCTTGAAGAACTGTTTGCCTTAAGATAAAGATGAAAGCGATTGACTGGACAATAGCAAGCGGCACGGTAATAACACGCGTCCATTGCTGGATTTTTCGACGTCCAGATTCGCCATCTTTGTGTAGCTCCTCAAGCCTTGGAATGGCTTTAGTTAGAAGCTGAATAATAATACTAGCGGTAATAAATGGACTAAGCCCAACCAACACCAGAGAGAAGCTCGACAGCGCACCACCAGATAGCAAGTTCAAAATTCCACCGAGGTCAGATTGCCCAAGCACCGACGAAATCGCGTTACGCAGCTGTGTTGGTTCCGCCAATGGCACTGGAATGTGCGCCAATAATCGATAAACAACGATTATTCCCACGACAATAAATAGTCGTTTTTGCATATCTTTATTTTTCAGCGAGCGAAAAATTATTCTCCAATTCATGTTTTAGCCCCTCATAGTCACTAACAATTCTTAACTCTGTTAATTATACATTACCTTAGCGGATATTTCCATACTAAAAACATAAAAGCGTATGCGTTATAATTGAGTCAATAGCATAATGTAAATGAGGTATTATATGCAACAGCCACCTGAAATCCCATCAACTCCACCAATTACGCCACCACCAAACCCAGAATTTCCCCAAAATTATCCACCAAAGAAAAGTAAATTGTGGCTATGGGTTACACTGGCAATCGTGGGAGTGCTGGCGACAATCGGAATAGTGGTGGCAATTGTTCTTGTGCCAAATAAAACCGCTCCTTCAAAAGACGCTAATATTTCGCGCAAAGAGGCGACCAAGCCTAAGGATGATAAGAAAAACGAAGACAAAAAGCAGAATTTAGCTAAATCAGATTCAAAATGTTTGACGTCTGCTGATTTTCGAAAAGCTGGCTATGACTACATGAAAGACGGCTATTTTACGCTTAGCGACGGTAAATATAATTTTAAAAATGTTTTCTTCAATGCGGATTCGACGCAATATACATACGAAGGAATTGCCGTTGACGAACTAGCTAAACTGGGGTCGCTATACAAATCAAACAGTCAAAAGGAATTTTCAATTGAGCTGATCGGTCAAACGTATGAGAGTTCAAAGACAAGTGCTGGCACAAAATTAGCCATGGAGCGCGCCGATAAAGTCAAGCAAGGATTAGTCTCGCAAGGTTTTCCTGAAAATAAGATTATTATCTCTGAGCCAAAAATCGCCAATCACGACAGTAGCGATGACACCGCCGACAGGAATGTGACTATTTATCTAGTCGTGCCGCAAGAATGTAGCGAAAAATAGTCCAAAAATCAGGGCAAAAGAAAATCCCCTTCGAAATGGAAGGGGATTTATTATTACCGAGAAAAATTATTTCTCTTCGGCTTCTTTCGCGCTTTGGCGTAGAGGTGTAGCTACTTTCTCGAATGAGCCACCAGCTTTTTCGATGGCAGCAACAACTGAAGCTGAGGCGGCTTGTACTTTCAAGTCAACCTTAGCCTTCAATTCACCACGAGCAATCACCTTAACCGTGTGGAAAGGAGTTGCAATGTAACCTTCAGTGAACAACAAAGCATTGTCAACGGTCTTGCCATCAAATGCATTCAAGTGATCCATGTACACAACTTGAGCTGGAGTTCGCAAGCTCTTGAACCCGCGAGCCTTTGGTACAGCCTGAGCTAGTGGACGCTGACCACCCTGGAACATTACACGAAGCTTCTTACCTGTTCGGGCGTTCTGACCTTTAGTACCGCGACCAGCAGTTTTACCTTGACCAGCAGCAATACCGCGACCAACGCGCTTTTTATTCCTGTTTGCTGAAACTTGGAGATCATTGTACTTCATTATTTAGCCTCCTTTTTAGCAACCTTTTTTACAGGCTGAGCGCTTAGCCATTGATCGCGTGGAACTAATGACTTTAGAGCTTCAATAGTCGCGTAAGCAATGTTAACCTTGTTGGTTGAGCCAAGAGATTTGGTCAATAGGTTACGAACACCTGTTACGCCGATAATCTGACGAACTACACCACCAGCGATAATACCTGTACCAGGAGCGGCTGGCTTGATCAATACGCGTGCGCCAGAGAATTTAACTTCGCTGTCGTGTGGAATTGTCTCACCATTTAATGGCAATGTAATCAAGTGCTTTTTAGCGACTGATGTAGCCTTAGCGACTGCAGCTTGAACGTCTGCGCCCTTAGCAACACCGACACCAACTTTATCTTTGCGGTTGCCAACAACCACCAAAGCCTTAAATCGGAAACGGCGACCACCTTTAACCACGCGAGAAACGCGGTCAATGTTGATTACCAACTCTTCAAACTCTTTTGGTGCATCATCGCGCACATTTCGCCGGTCATCGCGGCGACCACCACGTGGATTTCGAGGTCGACGACCTTCTGCACGTGGGGTAGTATTTGCAGCTTGCTCTGCCATACTAAAACTCCAATCCTTCTTGGCGCGCAGCGTCAGCCAAAGCCTTTAGGCGGCCAGCGTATTGACGACCATTTCGGTCAAACACCACTGCGCTAATCTTAATTTTCTTTGCTTTTTTAGCAATTTCAGTACCGATAGCAGCACTTTTTTCAGTCATCGTGCCAGTCGCTTTTGTGCCAACTGTAGTTGCTGCAGCCAATGTTTTACCAGCTACATCGTCAATCAACTGTGCGCTAACGTGCAAATTACTAATAGTAACTGTCAAGCGTGGGCGCTCTGCCGTGCCTGAAACCTTAGCGCGAACGCGGTTTTTGCGAAGAGCGCGGTTGAGTAGCTTCTTATTTTCAGCCATGATTACTTACCTGTCTTTCCTGCTTTACGCAAAATCTGCTCGTCGACGTACTTGATACCCTTGCCCTTGTATGGTTCAGGCTTCTTCAATGCGCGGATTTCCGCTGCAACTTGGCCGACTTGTTGTTTATTGATACCGCTAACAACGATAATCATTTTTTCGTTGGTAACAGTTACGCCTTCTGGGGCTTTGTATTTGACTGGATGTGAAAACCAAGTGCCATTTCTAGCTCATTATTGCTTGAGCTAACACGGAAACCGACACCGTTAACCTCTAGGCGTTTTTCATAACCTTTGGTTACACCGATTACCATGTTGTTGATTAGCGCGCGCATCAGACCATGCTGACTACGGGCTACTTTGGACTCGTCCTTAGGATGTACCGTGACTTGTCCGTCTTCGACTTTCACCTCAACTGCTGGCGTGATGAATTGCTTCAATTCACCCTTTGGTCCTTTAACGACCACATCACCAGAGTCAACCGTGATTGTCACACCGGCCGGAATAATCACCGGCAGTTTTCCGATTCGACTCAGACTCATTACTCACCTTTCGTGTGATTTGATATTAACTTCAGTATTTTAACACAGACTAGGGGTAAAAAGCAAGGTTTTCAAACTACGAATTAACCTCATACACGTCCAACTCGATTGAATTGACCATTTGCCTATTCGAGCACTATCCGCCATCTCCAACCAGCCTTTGCCGCCAATAACACACCCTCCAAGGATCGCATTTAGCGTGCTCCTGTTTAATATAACCTGTTTATGATTGTCCGAACATCGAACAAGAGCTTTTTGTAAATTATCACAAAAGACAGTACGACGATAGATTTTTATATACTCTAAGAAATCATAGCTCAATTGATTAATTATTTTGTCATCGTTCTTCAATAGTCCAAGAAACATTCTGTATCCAACTGAAATTGACGCCTCCGACCACTGATCGCCACGATCATACACGGTATATTTTTCTCGCACGACCGTCAAGAAATTGAGAGCCACAATCTGCATAACAACTGCCGCCAGGGCTTGATCAACCGGCGTCTGTATGTGACTTTCATCAATTGAATACTCCGGAACACATTCACGAAAAAGATCGTCAGACTCTTTACTGTATTTTATATACGAAGTACGAAAAAGCGTATTAACAGAGCTCTCATCGTGAGCCTTACGATACGCCATATCAATTTGCTTGCGCCACGGAGAAAGCTGAACTTCGCGTAGCTTTTTACTCAGTTCACTCCGGTCGACTTCTACTATATTTCGATTCATTTCTATTCCACACTCGCTAGCAGCCCTCAAAATATCATCTTCTGAAATGACTAATTTATCAAACTCTCGCAATGCCTCGTCATATGTCTTTTTCACTTCTGGGCTATATAACTCAGCGTCCATAAAACAAGTGTCGCCATATGTTTTTGCAGACAGTATGATATCACTCAAAACAAAGAACTCATTGTCTTGAAGACGCTTCAAAACGTATTGAGCTAATAAATGTTCATAAATATGAGCGATTAGCCCGTCGTTATCGGCTATTTTGTATATGGATGAAATTATCATTGCTTGGTTCGATGATATTATAATACCGTCAAATTAGCAATTTTTCGATATTTATGATAGTTGATATAATCATACTCAATGACAGCAACTATACTTTTCGCCACCAAAAACCCAGGCAAGTACGCAGAATTTGTCGCCGCGTTTCATAAATTCTCTCCGCAGACGTCAATTATTTCGTTGGCAGATTTGGACTATCAAATACCCGACTGCATAGAAACAGGCACGACATTTGAACAAAACGCCCTATTAAAGGCGCGACACACAAGGCATCATTTACGCGGAAATGATAAAAACCTGATAATTATCGCCGATGATTCCGGCATGGAAATTGAAGCCCTAAATGGCGAGCCTGGCGTATTTACAAGGCGCTGGGATGGCCATGAGATGAGTGATCAAGAGATCGTAGATTATTGCCTGAAGAAGCTTGAAGATAAAACGAACAGGCGAGCGCAATACACAACGTGTTTTGTGATAAATTTTCCCAATGGTCGTGAGGAGGTAATTTTTGGAAAAAATTCTGGCGTTATTTTGACCAAACCGCACAAGGAATCACGGCTCAAAGGAATGCCGTTTCGGGAATTATTTTTTGTACCTGAGCTTAATATGATGTTTCACGAAGTGCGCGAACTGCCGGAGTTGAAGCGCAATGGATATTCACTCGGGCATGAAGTTGCAGTCGAAAAATGCGCTAATGCGATACGGGAAAATTTATTTGACTCTGTATAGCGGTTTTCAACTCCGCACTCTCACTTGCCCATGGAATGTGTTGCGTGAGTTCATCAACTGTTACAAATTTAGCATACCGTATCTGCTCTTCCTGTATTTGCTTTTTGTCCTCGTTCTGTTGATGTAAGATATACTCATCGGCATTCTTATTAAGTTTCAGGCTAACCCGAAGTTGTAAGTACTCGTCATCATTTTTTAAGCTATCTGTTTCCAAGATATCGTAATAACCAAAAAACTTATACTGGCTAGACACGCTGTCTGTATTAATTCCCGTCTCTTCAGCTACTTCACGTACGATGGTCTGCAAGTAAGTCTCGTGCTTATTTGGTTTTCCACCGGGCAGCTGCCACTTTCGACCATCTTTAGAGACGATGGCTATTTTATTATCGTGAGTAAAAAGCCAAGCATATACCTGATTTACCGGAAGAGTCTGATCTTCTGGGTGAATTTCTTTACCGTCCTTCCAGGTGCGTGCTTTGATAGTTTTTCTTATGGTATCCATGATATCTCCTAAATTTATTGCCTGGGCTAGCCAGCCTAATCTATTATATTTTATATCTCCGGGTGTCAGAAAGTGTCCTGCGTTTTCTTTTATAGCACAGAGCGACATGAGAGCATCTTCAGTGCTGTCTGCCGTATGGAAAGCATAGAAATATTTCTCTCGAGAGTACTATCGGTCAATTTGATATATCTTTGAAAGATTGCCAATCAGCGTAGAGTCCAGCTTTTCTTGCTTGATTTCATGAATATCGAAATAGTTAAAATTTGAAACTTCATCTGTTTTACGAGGTGTCGTTAATAGAGTAACTTTGTAGGCAATAATCAAAACGGGGTCGTCGAACTTTGTATTCCAAGTTGGAATAATCAAGGGATTTTCTGCAGCGACTTCGATATCTGTCTCTAGTTCTTCCAGAAACTCTCGTTTCAACGCTTCTGTAACATCCTCACCATGTTCCAGCCCACCGCCAGGAAGATCCCATGAGTCACTTCTCTCTTGAACGAACAGTAGCCTACCTAATTCATCGCGTACCAATCCCTTTACCGCTACTCGATATGCTGACTTTATGTCTTTTAGTGCTCTAGCTCCCATATGATGAAAGTTTATCATAAAAAATAAACGCCCTGCAATGAGGACGTTTATTTGACTTGCGTGAGGCTTAGTAAACCTTCAACAACAAAATAACATAATCAATCTTTTTGAATAACTCGTCATGCATTAATGTTTCATTAAAATTTTTTATTAACGATACACTATCTCCTTTTCTTTGTTATGATTTTGCTTTAAAGCTGTCAAATACTTTTCAAAATATTCATATTTATGTTTAGAATTATACTGCATTATAAACCTCGGATGTTCCAAAGGTATGATTTCATCAAAAAAATTATATTTTTTGTTTATTTTAGATAAAAATGTATAATTATCTCCACTTCCTATGCAATAACACGCAGAAGTATCGATTCCAAAATCAATTTGTGCCTGTATTGAACTAACAATCAAAGAATACAATGTTTCTTGCAATTTTTTACTATCATAATAATTGCAGTTAACCTCATTCCCCTTTGAATTGGCTCTAACTATACCAACAGGACAGACAAAATTCATATAAAAATCCGAATAAAACTTTTTGCATCCACCATATTTTTCAATTACATCATATAAAAAACCTGAAGATGATTTGTTAATATAAAACTTATCAATCAAAATACCAGTTTCTTTTTGAAGATGTTCCGCATCCTCAAACGGTACCCCTGTAACAGCTGCTCCTCGACGTGCTGGTGAACTTCCTAATATTATACGACGTTTATTACAATCATTGTAAAACCTTTTGTAGAACGTTGTTGAAATCTCATTTACTATTTCTTTTTGACTTCCATTAAACGGATTTATAATTTTAAAACCATCCGGCAACTCCATTGATATTTTAGATAATTTTTTATTAAATTCTATTACTTTCTGGCCGAATGTTTTCTGTTCAATCATTTAGTACTTCCTTTAAAATTTAACATTATTAAATTCTGTTCCTGGAATTATATATTGATCCTCTGGGCATAAAAAGCCATTTGCAATAGAGATAATTATACTACTACCATTCTTAACACTACAAACTTTTTAGAGTGAATATGATTTAAAGACATAAAAATAAGAGCCTTTCGGCTCTCATCATATTTACTCTTCAAACTGCTTGTGCTTACTAAAATTTTCCGAACAGTTATTTTATTAGTTTCTTAACTTTTTCTGCATATTCATTTGGGTGATTAATACTTAAATCTCCGTGATAATAACCACTTAATATTTCTAATTCACTATTAATTAATTCATCGTGTATTATTTTTGCAGATTTAATCATAATTGGTCTTTCTTTACTTCCCACTATCACTATTGATTTTGATTTGTTAGTTTTTATATTCTTAAGATGATAATTGGAATTAGCTTTTAAAAATGAAATCATATTATCTTTTGTTATATTAGAACTATCAATATAATACTTATCAAATAATTCTTCTTTTATTTTTAAACTTTTAAATTGAAGTTTAGAAAACCACTTTTTATTTATAAGTCCATAAGACACATTAATTGATGATTCTATAAGTTTATTTGTAATTTTCATTGGACACACCAAAGCACTTTCAATTATTGCATATTCACATATATTGTCTCTTTTTGACAATATATCTAATAAAATTTGTGCTCCTAGTGAAAGTCCTCCTATAAGTTTAACATTTCCGTTATAATTATTATCAATATATTCAATTATTTCATTTGCATTACTTTCAATAGAAGTAAAATCTCTATCACTTCCTGAATGACCATCTAATATTGGTAATATTACATGATAATCACTTTTTAATATTTCTGACACTTCTTCATAATTCCACCATGATAATCCACCACCATGTAATAACATAATAATATCTTTATTAGATTTTCCATATTCTTTAACTATCATAAAATTACCCCTTAGTTAAATTATAATATACAAAAAGCAGTAGAATTGGTGTCATCACGTCCAAACAAAGCATATTTTGGTGAATCTTTACCACCTTCGTACTTGCCTGATGACTGAATTTTATTACAAGATACTATTTGGAGATATCATTACAGTCCTTTTATCACTTCTTGCTTTCCTGTTGAATCACCAGCTAGATCGTCTAAGCTTACATTTAAATATTTTAGCTAATTCTCTACAAAGCCATTTCGTCAAGTCTTTTTTATATTTTAATTTTCTCCGTTATCCCTATATTTTTGATAAAGTCTTGATCATGAGACACTATCACAACACCTCCTTTATACTGACCTAGCGCCAATTCCAAAGCTTCAATCGTAGGAATATCAAGGTTATTCGTCGGCTCATCCAGGATGATAAGATCAGGAGAGTTCGTTGACATAGCAGCAAGCAAAACTTTAGCTCGTTCGCCACCACTGAGATCTATTGCTTTTGTCGAAGAGATTGTTCGCTTATCCAGACCAAAACGAATTAATATATTGATCGCGTCGTGTAATTCAAGTTTTGGCGATAAATACCGCAAATTATCCAAGGGTGAGTCGTCTTTAAGTGGCAATGACTGCGACTGATTCATATATATTATATTTGCATTTTCGCCTTTTTTTATTTCTCCACGATGATACTCGGGTGTATTATTTCCCATAATAAAGTTGAGGAGCGAAGATTTTCCCGAGCCATTCTCTCCTTGAATCAATATTTTATCGCCAGGACGCACATTAAAAGTAACGGGTCCTATAATCTTCTCTCCATCATGTGAAATACTTAGCGATCGCACAGAAATAAGGCTATGCTTCTTAGATGATACTTCATCGAAAGCAAACTTAATAGCAAGTTCATCCTCCACTCTTTCAGGTTCATCCAATTGTCGCAGACGAGACTCCACGCCTCCAGCCGCCCCTGCAATATTTGAAGATGCGCGCTCTTTACGAAAATTGTCATTTAACTTATCACTATCCGATTTTTTGTGGCTAGCTTTGGCCGAATTCGCACGAATTCTCGCATCCCGCGCAACGCGGTATAGTCTCTTTTTCTCCTTTTCATATTGCTCATAACGGTCGGTCATTGCTTGACGAGCTTCACGTCTTGCTTCAATATATTCATCGTAACCAAGATTATACTTATTCACGCCCTTGCCGCCAGTCAATTCTATGATCCGTTCTGCAGTGTTACGTAAGAAATGCCGATCATGAGACACGATCAAAAATGAAGCTGGCGAATTGTTGATAAAATCTTCAAGCAAAATTACTCCGCTATCATCAAGATTATTAGTTGGCTCATCAAGCAAAATTAGATCATAACGAGACGCAAAAACTGCCGCCAAAGCTATCCGTGTGCGTTGTCCCCCAGAAAATGTATTCAGACGTCTATCCGGATCAATGTCACCCAGAGTCGCTCGTGATAAAGCCTTTTTAATCGTCGTGTCAAAATTTGCTACTTCGAATTTTTCATACCTCTCCAGAGCTTCGCCATAAATTAAGAGCGTCTTTTCACTAGCCTCTTGGGTTAACCTCTCACACTGATAATCAAATTCTTCTCTAGCCGACTTAACACCAGTCACTTCTTCTATAAAATCATAAACTGTCTTATCGAGCCATTTATTCAGGTTTTGTGGTAAAATGCCTATCTCTTCACCACTCGAAATAATATCGCCAGATGTAGGCTGGATATCTCCGTTTATTATTTTTAATAAAGTAGTTTTTCCGGCGCCATTTGGACCAACTAGTCCAATTTTGTCTCCGGCGTTAATAGCAAAGCTTACGTCGCCGAACAATTCTCGACTATTAGTTTCATAAGACACATTCTTAAGATCAATCACATCACTATTATACTATCTCTGTACAGATAGATATAAAAATAAACGCCCTGCAATGAGGACGTTTATTCGATTCGCGTGAGGCTTAGTAGACCTTCAACAACAATTCGCCACCAAGTTTAGCCTTAGCTGCTTCGGCGCCAGTCATGACACCTTTTGATGTTGAGATAAGTACTAAACCGCGGCCACTCTTTACCTTTGGAATCTCGCTAGCGCCGACGTAAACGCGACGACCAGGTTTTGAGATGCGGGTAATTTCGTTGATGGTGCTGTTAGTTCCTTTTTCATTGATAGTAACTACCAACACGCCGCGAGGCTTAGCATCTTCCAGCTTGACGTCTGCCAAGTAGCCGTTTTTGACTAATTGTTCAGCGATGACTTTCTTCATCTTGCTGGACGGAACACGAACTTCCGTTTTGCCAACCAATTTCGCATTGCGGATGCGAGTCAGAAGGTCGGCGATTGGGTCTGTAGTTTGCATAGACATATTCTAATCTCCTTTCCTTCTTACCAACTACTCTTTGTTATGCCTGGGATTTCACCCTTGGCTGCTTTTTCGCGGAAATTGATACGGCTCAAGCCGAATTGACGCATGTAGCCGCGTGGGCGACCAGAGATGCTATCACGGTTCTTGTGCCTGGTCGGGCTAGAATTGCGAGGCAATTTCTGCAAACCATCGAGGTCGCCAAGCTCTTTCAACTCAGCACGCTTGGCTGCAAACTTGGCAATCATCTTCATACGCTTCTTATCACGAGCGACCATTGATTTCTTAGCCATTACTTGACGCCTCCTTTCTTCTCAAACGGCATGCCGAATTTTTCTAGCAACGCCTTAGAAGCTTCCTTGTTGCCGTTCTTGATAACAAATGTAACCTGCAAACCGTGCAAAACTTGAGTTTCCTCAAATGTCAATTCTGGGAAAATCGATTGCTCGGTAATGCCTAGATTGTAATTGCCACCTTTATCAAACTTTAAGCCAACGCCATGGAAGTCACGAACGCGAGGCAAAGCAACATTAATCAAACGATCCATAAACTCGTACATACGAGCGCCGCGCAAAGTTACGCTAACACCAATTGGCGCGCCCATACCTTTACGAATGCTAAATGTCGCGATTGATTTTTTGGCTCGTCGAGCCACTGGTGCTTGACCGGTGATTTTCTCGACAGTGTTTTTGACAATTTCGAAATGACGCTTGTCATCTTTCTTTTTGCCGGTACCAACGCTCACGACGATCTTTTCCAAAGCTGGCACTTCATGCACGTTCTTTAGATTCAATTCGGCTTGTAGTTCCTTAAGGTAAGTTCCTTGATACAAGGCTTTCAAGCGAGGAGCTGGCACGACAGTTTTCTTTTCTGCCATTATTTAATCTCCTTATTTTTTACCTGGCGAGCAACACGAGTTTTGCCGCCGTCAGCATTCTTTACTAAACCAACCCGACTGGTTTTGCCTGATTTTTCATCAACAACCAAAGCGACTTTGCTGATATCCATTGGTACGTGGATATCTTTTTTGCCGCCTTTTGGATTGTACTGGCTTGGCTTAACATGGCGATGTCCAACGCCAACACCTTCGACCAAAACAGTTTGGTCTTTTGTGTTGACTTTTAGAACTTTACCAGTTGTGCCTTTATTTTTACCAGCAATAATTTTTACGGTATCGTCTTTATGAATTCGAGCCATTAGAGTACCTCCGGAGCTAAGCTGACGATCTTCATGTAGCCCATATCGCGAAGTTCGCGTGGAACTGGACCGAAGACACGAGTAGCTTTTGGCTGCTTGTCATCGTTGATAATCACTACGGCATTGTCGTCAAAACAGATTGTTGAGCCGTCTTTGCGATGAATTTGATCGCGAGTACGAACAACTACAGCCTTAACAACAGATTTTTTCTTAACGTTACCGGTTGGGCTAGCGTCTTTTACTGAGCAGACGATTACGTCGCCAACGCGAGCGTAACGGCGTCGTGTACCGCCAAGAACGCGGATACACAAAACTTCCCTAGCACCTGAGTTGTCGGCTACCTTAAGGCGAGATTCTTGTTGGATCATTTGTCGTCCTCCTTAGCCTCTTCCTCAGTTTCGCCAGAAACTTCGTCTTTTAGTTTGATAGAACCGCGAGACTTTTCAATCACCTTAACTAGAGTGAAGCTCTTAGTCTTGGAAATTGGGCGAGTCTCTTCGATTTGCACCTTGTCGCCTTCACCTGCTTCGTTGGTTTCATCGTGAGCAGTGTATTTGCGAGTCACGGTGTACTGCTTGCCGTATAGCGGATGCGTTTCGCGGCTAGTGACCGTCACAGTGATGGTCTTGTCGCGCTTGGCACTCGTTACGACGCCAATCAATGTTCGTCGGGCCATTACTTGCTCTCCTTTGTATTATTAATTTGTGTCAGCAGGCGTGCAATTTCCTTTCGGAGTGAACGCAACGCTTTTGGATTAACTAATTCGCCAGCAGCGTGAGAACGTTTTGCCTGAAGTAGGTCGTTTCGCTTTTCAGCCAATTCCTTCTTCAAATCGTCAATAGTCTTAACAACTGCTGCTTTAACAGATTTCTTCGTTTCAGCCATTATGCGTCCTCCCGCTTGATGAACTTACATTTGACTGGCAATTTGTGGCTAGCCAGACGCATTGCTTCGCGAGCAACTTCCTCTGAAACACCCTGCATCTCAAACAGAACAGTACCAGCCTTTACCTTAGCAACGAAGAACTCTGGGTTACCTTTACCACCACCCATCTTCAAGCCAAGTGGCTTTCGGGTAACTGGAGTGTGAGGGAAGATTCGAATCCAAATCTTACCACCACGCTTAATGTAACGAGTCATCGCCTGACGAGCAGACTCGATTTGGCGGGAGTTGATGCGCTCATTTGATTGTGATTGCAATGCAAAGTCGCCGAACGCGATGTAATTACCACGAGTTGCTTGACCGCGGTTTTTTCCAATACGCACTTTGCGGTGCTTAGTTTTCTTTGGTAACAGCATTTAGCGACTCCTTTCTCCCTTATAAATCCACACTTTCACGCCAATGATACCAGCTGGTGTCTGAGCGCGAGCACAATGGAAATCAATATCAGCGCGCAAGGTATGTAGAGGCACTGAGCCCTCGATTACCTTTTCGCGACGTGCCATTTCAGCGCCGTTCAAACGACCAGCCACCTCAATACGAATACCTTTAGCGCCAGCATTCATGGTGTTTTGTGCGGTCATTTTAGTTGCACGGCGGAAGTTGATTCGGCGCTCCAATTGGCGAGCGATATTCTCAGCTACCAATTTGGCTGCCAATTCTGGACGGCGAACTTCTTCAATGTTGATACGAACTGGCTGACCAGCAATCTTCTCAACTTGTTTCTTCAATTCGTTCACACCAGCACCGCCGCGACCGATAACAACACCAGCTTTTGCTGTGTGAATTGTAATCGTGATCAAGTTAGCGCTACGCTCAATCTCAATGCGATTGATAGTTGGGCGTGAGGCAAATTTCTTTTCAATCAACTCGCGGATTTCGTGATCCTGACGAATCGCCTCTGCAAACTCTTTTTTATTGGCCGTAAACCAACGAGAGCTCCAGTTCTTATTGACCTGTAGGCGGAAGTTGATTGGATTCACTTTTTGACCCATTTACTTCTCCTCCTTTTTTGCTGCCGGTTTAGCGGCTTTTTTAGCTGCAGGCTTAGCAGTTTTTGCTTCTGCCTTAGCTTCGGCCTTTTTTGCAGGCGCTTTCTTTGGCTTTTCCGTGCCAGTTACTTCAACCAAAATATTTGAAGTCTTTTTCTGGAATGGCAAAGCGCGACCACGTGATGCAGGCTTAAATCGACGCAAGCGTGTGCCAACAGTAACGCTCAAAGTAGTAATTACCAAACTTTTAGCGTCCAAGCCGTGGTTGTTGATAGCGTTTGCCTTAGCGCTTTCGATAGCCTTTTTAACTGGGCTAGCAGCGCGCTTTGGAACGTGCTCTAAGATAACTAGCGCATCAGCTACAGTACGACCTCGCACTAAGGCTGCGACTAGACTAACCTTACGTGGTGCCTGATCAACACCTTTTGCGTAAGCACGGACAGTATAAGTTGTATCAGCCATGATTACTTCTTATCCTTTCCACCGTGTTTACGGAACTTACGAGTTGGGCTAAACTCACCGAGCTTATGACCAACCATGTTTTCGGTAATCAGCACTGGTACGTGCACTCTACCGTTGTGAACAGCAATCGTTCGACCAACCATCTCTGGAGTGATAGTCGAAGCGCGCGCCCACGTTTTGATAACGGTTCGATCGTCAAGGCTAAGAGCAGCAATTTTCTTTGCTAGCTTTACATCGACGAATGGACCTTTCTTTAATGAACGACTCATCGTGATTTACCTCTTCCTCTTCGCGTCGTGACGCGTGCGTACGATTAATTTATTCGAGCCTTTACGGCGACGAGTTCGATAGCCTAATGTCAATTGACCCCAAGGAGTACGCGGTGCTTTACCAGTACCGTGGCGACCACCGTCACCACCACCATGTGGGTGGTCTGCGGCGTTCATAACGACACCACGAACGGTTGGGCGAATACCCTTGCGACGTTTGCGACCAGCTGAACCGATCTTAACATTTTGGTGCTGGACGTTACCAACTACACCGATAGCAGCGGTAGCTTCCAAGCGAACTTTGCGAACTTCACCAGATGGCAATTTGATAGTTGCGTAGTTGCCTTCTTTTGCCATCAACTGAGCTTTAGCACCGGCAGCGCGTACCATTTGTGCGCCCTTACCAGCGGTCAACTCAATAGCGTAAATCATCGTACCAACAGGAATAACTGACAATGGCAAGCGGTTTGAAGTCTCAATTGGAGCTTCTTCGCCAGTTCGGATAGTTTTACCCTTAACCATTGATGTGTCAGCCAAAATGTAGTGGTACAAATTGTACTGATCCTTAACTCGAGCAATACGAGCTGAGCGGTTTGGATCGTATTCGATTTCTTCAATCGTCAAGGTCAAGCCTGCTGGCAAATTGTGGTTCACCAAGCGGTAGTGACGACGAACACCGCCTCCGCGATGACGAACAGTAATTCGACCTTGGTTGTTGCGACCGGCATTTTGCTTTTTAGCTTTAATCAGACTTTTAAGAGGTTTTCTTGTTGTAATGTCTGACAAATCCTGACTCGTCATGCCGCGACGAGCAGGAGTGGTTGGATTGTAAGCTTTCACTGGCATTACTTGGTCTCCTCCATCTGCTGCTCTACTGCGTCAAACACATCGAGCTTATCGCCTTCTTTCAGCGTCACGTAAGCCTTCTTCCAATCCTTGCGCGTTGTTGTGCCAGGATAACGATTCTTGCCTCGTGAGAAGCGTACAGCCTTGCCGTCTTGTACTAAGGTTTTAACCTTAACTACAGTAACGCCAAATTGCGCTTCTACAGCTGATTTGATTTCGTTCTTATTCAAGTTAAGTGGAACTCGCAGCACATATACGCCGTTAGCGCTCTGTGCGTAAGCCTTTTCACTAACGCGTGGGATAATAATCGTCTGTTTCATATTACGCTTCCTCCTTACCCAACCATGCAGTAATTACAGGTAGAGCTTTCGGTGTTATAACGATTGTATCCGCATTCAGAATGTGATAAACGCTTAGATAATTAGCGCGAACCACCAAAACGTTCTGAATATTATTTGTAGCACGCATAAGTTCTGGCGTCTTCTCATCTACAACGATCAGAACACGGCGCTCGAACTTATTGTCAGCTAGGAATGTTGCGACTTCCTTGGTCTTGCCAGTAGTCTTAACATCTTTAACGACAATTTTCTTAGCTTCGTTAGCTACGGTCAAAGCTTGGCGAACTGCAACTTTCTTAGCAGTCTTTGACAATTTTTTAGTGTAGTTTTCGTTGCCGCGTGGGCCAAATACCACACCGCCGCCGCGCCAGATTGGGTTACGGCTTGAGCCAAAACGTGCTCGACCAGTTCCCTTTTGCTTCCATGGTTTTTTACCACCACCAGAAACTTCGCCGCGCTGCTTGGTTGTAGCGCTAGCTAGGCGTGCGTTTGCCAAGTAGCTGTCGTATGCCAATTTCAACAATTCGTGATTTGGCACTTCCACAGCAAAAATGTCTTTAGGAAGTTTGGTTGAATCTGCCATTACTTGTTACCTCCTAAAATAATCAGCCCCTTTCGTGGTCCAGGAACAGCGCCCTTAACCCCGATTAGATTGGTCTCTGGATCAACATATGCCACTTCCAAGTTCTTAACAGTAACACGTTCGTGACCCATATGGCCAGCCATCGTCTTACCCTTGAAAACTTTTTGTGGATACATCGAGCCAATTGAACCTGGCTTACGAGTATTACCTTTACCACCGTGCGTCTTACGATGACGCTTAAAGTTGTGGCGTTTAATGGTTCCAGCGAAACCTTTACCTTTGCTGGTTCCGGTTGCATCGACAAAATCGCCGACTTCAAACGCGGAAACATTAATTTCACTGCCAACTTTCAGATCCTCTGGAATCTGGTCGACACGGAATTCCCGAATATGTTTCGGGGTCACTTGGGCTGGCTTAACGTGTCCAGCCACGGCCTTGCTCAGGTTCTTACCCTCTCCAAAAGCTACCTGTACCGCATTGTAACCGTCGGTTTCGACAGTCTTCACCTGAGTCACGGTGACAGGGCCGGCTTGGATCAGCGTCACCGGAATGGCTTTGCCGTCTTCAGCCAAGAGCTGGGTCATACCAAGTTTGGTACCGAGAAGTGTTTTCACTTTTCCTCACTCCCACTTAAATACTCCTGATGACGTGCGGTTTCTGGATTCTGAGGACACTAATTATAAGTACCCGATCATAACCAGACCTGCTCATTCACCAAGGAGAACAGTTGATATTACGCGTAATAGAAATTACTCATAGATTGTAGCACAATTAAGCCTAAAAAGTCAACCCACGGCCACACGTTCTGTTTTATCTACAATTCCGCATATGCTATAATCATATTCGAAAAGAAATTTTATTAATTAGGGGGCAATCATGAACGATTCTCAAATCGAAAATACCAACGAAGAACTGAATAATTTACGCGCTATCAGAGATGAGGCTATTAATGCACTAGTGCCAAATATAGATAGAATGGACGGCGTTGATATAGAACGAAAAATTCGTATATACATGTCAGCCGCAAGAATAACCAACAGCAGCAAGATGTTCCGCTTAGCTTACGAAGCAGCTAAAAATATCCCAGACGCAGCTAGGCGAGCTGAGGCGCTGATTGACATTATTCGAGACTCTGGATACGCTATTGACAAGTTGGGCGGTGAGCGCCCATTCTAGAAGTTTAAGAGCAAACAACTTCAAGCAAATAATATCGTCCTAATTGGGCGGTATTATTTTATAACGAATCCATAGCGATTAAATCATCACCCCAACTGGCGTAAACGAAGTCAGAATTGCCATGAAAATTATCGTGACATACCAAATTTTCCGATTGAACTGATACTTCTCAATCTTTAATACCAGCAGCAACGCAATAAATAGCCCGACAGGAATGGCTTGGACGACCAAACCGCCAACTTCAATTGGATTTTTTAGACGAAGCCACAGCGCACTTAATATCACAAAAACCACCAATTTCAAGAAAAATGAGCCGTCGTTATCATAAATACGTTCGCGACCTTTGCGACTAAACAGCTCGCTAGACTTCGAGCGATTGCGAGCATAAGTACGAGTTTTTTGTTTTGTCATAAGCTAAATGAAATTATAGCATAAAAAATCCGCCCCATTCAAGAGGCGGAAATTTTATATATCGTTAAATTACATACGAATTTCAGCGTCAACACCAGCTGGCAAATTCAAGTTCTGCAAGCTGTCGATTGTCTTTGGTGTAGCGTTCGTAATGTCAATCAGACGCTTGTGAACGCGGCGCTCGTAAGATTCACCACCAGTTTTGTAAACGTGCGGACTCTTTACGACAGTGTAAGTGCTGCGTCGAGTTGGCAAAGGCACTGGACCAGCCACGTTAGCACCTGTGCGAATTGCGGTGTCGATAATTTGTTTTGCTGACTGGTCAATGACTTTGTGGTCATAAGCCTTCAGACGAATACGGATTTTGATTCCTGTATCTTGAGCCATAGCTCCTCCTCTTATGTGCAATCTCGTAACCTCTAATTGCTCTATTTATAGTCAATCGAGTTCTCGAGATAAATTATTATTAACTATGCGATTATATCAGCAATTTTCCGCTTTATCAAGATGAGAAATCATTTCCGCAATAATTCCAGCGGATTTATTCAGCGATTCTTTTTCTCGCTCGGTAAGTGGATAGCCCGCCAAAATCTTCACGCCGTCGCTGCTGATTGTTGATGGCAATCCAAGCACAACATTATTCAAGCCATATTCACCTTCAGCCAAAGAGCAGACGGGATAAACCGTGTGCGTCGATTTTCGGAGCGCCGAAACAATCTTAGACACAACAAACCCAATCGCAAAATACGTCGATTTCTTCGTTTCAATCACTCGATAAGCTCGGTCGCGAACCTTCTGCTCGATTCCATCAATCATCTCCTCTGTAAACCCAGGATATTCCTTAATCGGCACTTCACCAATTTGTGCCGTTTCAATTGTCGAAAATGATGAATCGCCATGCTCGCCCAAAATATAAGCATCAACCGCTTTACTGTCAACATTGAACGCATCCGCCAAATACGATTTCATTCGCGAAGTATCAAGCGTCGTGCCCGTCCCGAATACGCGATTTTTCGGCAAACCAGATTCCTTAAGCGCCACGTAAGTCAGAACATCAACCGGATTACTGACAATCACCAAATACGGCTTCGCACCATTCGCCATAATATTTTTCACAATATCACGCATAATTTTTGCGTTAACGTCAATCAATTCCAACCGAGTCTGTCCAGGAAGTTGCGGCGCACCCGCAGTAATCACAACAATGTCATCGTCATTGATGTCAGAATAATCTCCCGTATGAACCACGACATTTCTGTCAATTCCCATCGCGTCATTAATGTCAGCCGCTTGACCCCAAGCCAAATCCTCATTACGGTCAATCAACACAATCTCTTCGATGACACTACGCAACGCACACGCATAAGCCGCCGTCGCACCGACCATTCCGCCTCCGCCAACAATTAGCAATTTCTGTTTATTCACCAAAATCTCCTTTTTCTGTTTTATATTAGATGTATTTATTCTGCCATAAACTCAAGATTATTTGTTAATCTTTGTAACAACACCAGCACCAACTGTACGGCCACCTCGCGGATAGCAAAGTTCAAACCTTGCTCCATAGCGATTGGCGCAAGCAACTTAACCTTGAAGGTTACAGTGTCGCCTGGCATAACCATTTCTTTGTCAGCTGGCAATTCAACTTCACCAGTAACGTCAGTTGTGCGGAAGTAGAACTGTGGCTTGTAGCCCTTTGAGAATGGAGTGTGGCGACCGCCTTCTTCCTTCTTCAAGATGTAAACTTCAGCTTCAAACTCAGTATGTGGAGTAATTGTGCCTGGCTTCGCCAAAACTTGACCGCGCTCAATGTCGCTGCGCTCGATACCACGTAGCAAGACACCTGCGTTGTCACCTGCTTGACCTTGGTCAAGAGATTTCTTGAAGGCCTCAATACCAGTTACAACTGACTTCTGAGTTGGCTTCAAACCAACGATTTCAACTTCGTCGTTCAATTTAACAACACCCTGCTCGATACGACCAGTTGCTACTGTACCACGACCCTTAATTGAGAAGACGTCCTCAATTGGCATAATGAATGGTTTGTCCATGTCGCGTGCTGGCTCTGGAATGTAGCTGTCCATTGCGTCAACCAATTCCATAATAGCGTCTTCGTATTTCTCGTCACCTTCAAGAGCCTTAAGAGCAGAACCCTTGATGATTGGAGCGTCTTTGTCGAAGCCGTTCTTTTCAAGAAGTTCGCGAACTTCTTCTTCGATCAGCTCAACCATTTCTTCGTCAGCCATGTCCATCTTGTTCAAGAAGACAACGATCTTTGGCACACCAACCTGCTTTGCAAGCAAAACGTGCTCACGAGTCTGAGGCATTGGGCCGTCAGTTGCAGCGATAACCAATACCGCACCGTCAACCTGAGCAGCACCGGTGATCATGTTCTTGACGTAGTCAGCGTGTCCTGGCATGTCAACGTGTGCATAGTGACGATTCTTTGATTCATACTCTTGGTGTGAAGACGCGATAGTAATACCACGTTGCTTCTCTTCTGGTGCGTTGTCGATCTGGTCGTACGCAACAGGTTTGTTAACTGCGCTTGGTAGGCGCTTTGCCAACACTGCAGTAATCGCAGCAGTCAGCGTAGTCTTACCGTGGTCAACGTGGCCCATTGTACCAACGTTAACGTGCGGTTTGCTTCGGTCAAATGCATCTGCCATTTGTAGAAGTTCTCCTTAATTTAATTATTATTTTTCACGCGGGTACAGTCCATAAAAAAGACCTCACGGCGTATGAGTTTAATTATAACGATTTTCCAATCAGTTGTAAATAGCCTATTTCTTACTATAATACTTCGCCAAGAACGAATCGCGAAACTCGTAAAAAGTTCCATCCTCCAAGCTGGCTCGAATATCATCAACCAACTTAACGATAAATCGCTCGTTGTGAATTGACAACAACGTTCCAGCCAACGACTCGCGGGCGTGCAAAAGATGACAAAGATAAGCCGCCGTGTAGTTCTTGCAAGTATAGCAATCGCAATCGTCCATAATTGGCGCAAACATCTCGCGATATTTTTGGCCGCGCACATTGACCCGGCCAAACGGCGTATAAGCGGCGCCGTTCCTAGCCACTCGCGTTGGGCTCACACAGTCAAAAGTGTCAATTCCCTGCTCAATCGCCGCAAAAATATCATCAGGCTCGGAAATTCCCAGTAAATGACGCGGTTTATTTTCGGGCAGAATTTGATTGACCCACTGAATCGTTTGCGCCATAGTTTCCTTTTCCAAAGCACCACCAATTCCATAGCCATCAAAATCCATCGCGCCCAAAAACTCGGCAGTTTGCTTTCGCAAATCCTCGTAATTCGCGCCTTGCAAAACGCCAAATAAAGCTTGATATGGCTTATCTGGACAAGCCGCCCTTAGGCGCTTGACTTCCGCCAAACTTCGCTCCGCCCAAGCATGCGTCCTGGCCAGCGCCTCAACTTGATATTCGTAAGAATCAATCAAAGAGGTCAATTCGTCAAACGCAAAAGTAATGTCAGCGCCAATTCCGGCCTGAATTTGCATGGACAATTCTGGCGTGAATTTATGGTAAGAGCCGTCCAGATGCGACTTGAACATCACACCGTTTTCGTCCACCCAAGCATGCCTTGACGATTTTTTAGCAATCGCAATTTCTTCATCGACATCAGTGCTCATAGCCAAAACCTTCTTAAAGCCAGAGCCTAAACTCAAAACCTGAAACCCACCACTATCCGTAAAAGTCGGACCATCCCAGTGCATAAATTTGCCAAGATATCCCGCTTTTTCAATTAGCTCATGACCCGGCTGCAAGTATAGATGATAAGCGTTCGCCAGTACCGCCTGCGCGCCAACATCCACCACCATCTCTGGAACCATAGCCTTAACATTAGCCTTAGTTCCAACCACAATAAACGCCGGCGTTTTAATATCACCATGTGGCGTGTGAATAATTCCCGTTCGCGCCAACGTGTCGTTAAATCGTGAAGTTATTTCAAAAGAAAAAGGTTTTTTCTGCATAATCTGTTTGATTATATCATGAAATGTCCTGAGGACTGCCTCGCGATAGATTAACTTATTTTTCGTCGCCAGGTCTAATAATACCTTTTCCTCTCAAACCTGCTTCAATAAGCTCTTCAATATACCTTTTGATCACAACGTGCCTACCCTCAGGCATCTTTTCTAGTGTAATGTGCGTCTTCCCATATTGATCAATAATGCCGCGCAGGTATTCAGCCATCTCTGGTACTGACGAGATTTTCACCGTTTCAGCACCGGAACTTTTCAGCAACTGAGCAATTTCTTCATTCTCAAGCAAAAATTCCTTTACCTCGTTAAATATACGTACAGAACCCGTCAATGTAGAAGTGTTAGGGTCGTCCGTAACGTAATCAGTAATCTGTAGCATCATGTCCATATTGTCAGAACCATTTCTACGAGGAACTAATGCGCGTCCAGATAAAAATTGTAAAACATCCCCGACATAAAAACTTTTCGTTTTACCATCTGCTGTACGCGACTCCCACGACTCTTCTTTTCCAAGTATTTGTTCTACCCGAAGATACTCCTGTTCGTTTTTCCAAGTACCATCATTAACATACTCAATTATTTCAGCCAGTGTCTCTAAGGTGCCGTCTGGCAGCGGATCTTCATATTCTAGGGCCGATTCACCATCAATATAAACTATGACAGGTCGTTTAAACGCATAGTCGCCTGTTTCTGTCTTAACGCCATGAAGTCTCACTCCACTGCAGAGTCCAGCACTATTGCATTCTACATCAAGTATTATATCAGGATAAGGTTCATTCGGTACTGTATCAACACCTCTCATCACATACCGCCCGATAGACACTTTTACTGCCTTAATCTCTCTTTCTGTAGCATCACCTCTACTCGATTCCCCTCTGCAAGTCGCCGAGAATTCTCGCACTTTTTGCGCCATATCTTTAGTAACTGGAACATAAGGACTCTCCCAATCGGTAGGCAGTGACTTCCAATCCTCTCCATAATACTCACGATTTGGATCTTGCATTTTATTATAAACAATTTCAGCATTATCGATCTCATCTGGACGTAACGGTACTACCGTCTCACCAGGAAGCACGCCTAAAGTCTTAGCAAGATCGTACGCACTAAGCATAACTCTTTGACCACAATCAAGGGCTTCTTCGAGACTATTGCCGTTAATTTCTTCGTTATTTTCTTGATAGGGAAACAATTCTTTTGGCATAACTATATTATAGTACATTTTTTATATTTTTACAAGTTCATTTGTATATTTCATGCACGATAGACGAACCCCATTGTACGATAAGTCACCACCAAACTGCAGTCCAATTTACTCGCCACATCACAAATCCATGTGTATGGTATGTTGCAACGCGACAAACCTCAAGTATAACCACCACAGCGTAATGTATACTATAAACATGAGCAATAAAACCCTCGTTGATTTGGACCAGTGGCTAGCCCCGCACAAATCCACAATTCAGGCGCGTGAGAAGTATATTTCTTCGAAGCTGAAAAAGGTTTTAAGCGGCAAGACGCCAGCCGAATTCGCCCTGGGATTTCATCATTTTGGCTTACATCAGACGGCGACAGGATGGATATTTCGCGAATGGGCGCCGAACGCCACTCGGATGTTCTTAGTTGGCGATTTTTCAGATTGGAAAGAGCGCGAGAAATTCGCATTAAGTCGCGGCGAAAATGGCGAATGGAGCATAAATCTTCCTGAAAATTCACTTCGTCACGGACAAAAATACAAATTGCGCGTCTATTGGTCTGGCGGCGACGGCTGGCGACTGCCTTCATACGCAAATTACGTCGTTCAGGACGAAAATTCTATCGATTTTTCCTCCGTCGTGTGGTCGCCAAAAACTCCTTACAATTGGCAAAACAACACTCCGCCCAAGCCAAAAGTTCCACTAATTTACGAAGCGCACGTTGGCATGAGTAGCCAGAAAGAAAAAGTAGCCAGTTTCAGCGAATTTACCACGGAGGTTTTGCCGCGAATTAAAGAATCTGGTTATAACACCATTCAGCTTATGGCAATCGCCGAGCATCCATATTACGGCAGCTTCGGATATCACGTCAGCAACTTTTTCGCGGTTTCGTCAAGATTTGGCACGCCCGATGATTTTAAAAAATTGGCTGACACGGCGCACGGAATGGGACTGCGCGTCATCATTGACCTCGTCCACGCTCACGCCGCCAAAAACGAAGTCGAAGGTCTGGGCAATTTCGCTGGCGATCCGACACAATATTTCAAGCCAACAAATCATCCAGAATGGGATTCGCGATTATTCGATTACGGCAAGCCAGAAGTTTTGCATTTTCTGGCAAGCAATTGCCGTTGGTGGCTGGACGAATATCACATTGACGGATTTAGGTTTGATGGTGTAACTAGTATGATCTACCACGACCACGGACTCGGGAAAAGTTTCACTAGTTATGATGATTATTTCCACGATAATGTCGATAAAGACGCGCTCGCTTATTTACGATTAGCGAATGAAACCATTCACGCCGTTCGCCCCGACGCCACGACAATTGCAGAGGAAATGAGCGGTTTTCCCGGACTGGGCGCATTGACAAAGGATGGCGGACTGGGCTTTGATTATCGCTTGCAAATGGGCGCGCCAGATTTATGGATAAAAACTCTGAAAGAGAAAAATGATGAAGATTGGGATTTGGGGCAATTGGCTTACACTTTGAGTTCGCATCGCCCAGAGGAAAAAGTCATTAATTACGCCGAAAGCCATGACCAAGCGCTCGTCGGCGATAAAACGCTGATTTTCCGATTGATTGATAAAAATATGTATTGGCACATGGATAAAATTGATCCAGATCTTAAGACCGAACGTGGAATAGCCCTGCATAAACTAATTCGTCTAATGACAGCTGGGCTACATGGCGGCGGTTATTTGAATTTTATGGGCAATGAATTCGGGCATCCGGAATGGATTGATTTTCCGCGCGAGGGTAATAATTGGTCGTTTAAACACGCTCGTCGGCAATGGAATTTACGCGACAACGGTTTCTTGAAATATCAATGGTTGGGCGATTTTGACGCGGCGCTGATGAAGATTATTCGACAAATTGATAATCCTAATGTTCACCATTTGACAGTTCGCCAATCTGATCATATGGTCAGTTTTATGCACGGCGACTTTTTATTTGTTATCAATTTTTCGCCCGACAAATCCCACTCAGATTACGCAGTACCCGCAGAAGCTGGCTCTTATAAGTTGGCGTTAAGTAGCGATGACAAGAGCTTCGGCGGACAGGAGCGAATAGACCATAATTCCCGTTTTTTCACTTCCCCAGCTGATAATAGCCACAATCTTAAAGTTTACTTGCCAGCCAGAACGGGCATTATTTTACAGAAAGTTGATTAAACTTGACTTAAATATTATCGCGTGATATAAATAACATTGGCTTTTGTTGATGAGTCGAGTAAATCCTTGTCCGAAAGCGCACCTTGACAAGCAGATGTAAGATTATAAGACGAAACTTAAGCATGAAGCGAGGTTTTAGTTGTTGAGAGAAGATGTACTTGACAATTGAAATCTCGTTTCATGTACAGCAATGTGTACGTGAAGTTCTTTGTCGAAAGGCAAAGATGGTGACAATCGCCGCGAGGAAAGAGAGGAGCCAGAAATGGCACCCATCGCAAACAACGCCAAGCGTCCCGAGACCGTCTACACTGCCCAAGCAAGGACGGGACTTTACACCGTCATCTACGGTCTCAATTGCAAGGGCGACATCACTATACACGCTGGGGGTGCTACCATTACGCAGTCCAAGGGCATCACCGAATTATCCTTTTCGGAATCAGATTTTTCTGAATACAATGAAGTAGAAAATATTCTCTATTTCAAGACTTCAGATACTGAGATGACTCTTATCCCTTACGCAGCACTCAAGGACGATGTTCCTGATGAACCCAAAAAGACTAACGATGGTCAAATCGTGTTCACGATAAACATCGGCAGCTTCATACTAAAGGTCGATGACCTTACCATCAGGTTGGCACACTACACCTTTACGGAGAACGTTATCAACGTTCTTACGATAGAGTCTGACGACTTCAATTGGATCTTAGATTTAGACCGTGAAAAGCATAGCGACAGCATAACTGTCATTGCTATGCCCTGCAACGAAAAGAACCGATTGGATAAAGTCGAAAAGGGATACCACGTAAAATTTCCTGGTGCGGCCGATATTGAGTACGTCGCGACGGAAGTCGAGCCTGGCGCATTTCTAGCAAAAGTCACCGCACTGAGGTATGAGAATGGAGCCCCTACGGGCGAGTCATACATTTTGTATGACCGTAAATATGTATGGGCCGTGCCCTCAGCAACGACTCTACGAGCGGGATGGTACTTACCCTGATTGGTCTCTTGCCGCTTCTTGTGGTAAGTTATCAGGAGCAACTGAGTAGTGACAAGCAGACGGCAATATGGAGCTGATGTCGTCGCGCCCGACATCTAATCTTATATCTCATCTGCTTGCACTATTCATTGGAAGTTATTAAGTCCCAACTGGGGCTGTTTTTTTATTATATTGACTTTTTTACACATGTGTGATATAAATAATACTAGCTTTCATCTAAAGCTCGTCTAAGGTGGAAGCCGCCCTTTAGACGTAACCCTCCTATCTACTCTTAAGGAGTGATAATATGAGCAACTATGCATTGGACGCAGTTGGACGATACAAGTCCAACCAGAAGTTCTACACGTTCTCTCTCGTAGTCTTACTGCTCTTGTCGCTGATTGCTATCTTCGGCTTTTATGTCTCAGGAAAGCCGATCGCGTCGCTATCGTCAACGGCTGTCATCAATTACGTAACGATAACTGTAATGGCGATGTGTACGTTCTTGCTTAACAGGAAGGTCATTAAAGACCTTACTGAATGTACCAACGTAATCGATGAGCTTCAGAAGAAGTCTATCGAGAACGACAAGCTCCAATGGGAGCTTGATGCGTGCAGGAATGAGAACAGCGAGCTTCTTTCGAAGCTTACTGAAGCTGAGGCTCGTGCGGAGTCGTACAGGAAAAAGATCCCCAAAGAGCTGCTCGAGCTTGAAGACGCCATTAAAGAAATGCTAGAGCTGAACAGCTCTCAGCACACTTCATCTCAGCGCACCTCAGAGCACTCTCGGGATATTTCAGGTTGCCCACAGCAACAAGAGTATCCTTCATATATGCGTCCAGACGTGTGATACGGTGAATGACTCGTTTAGAGTCATTCGATCAAGGGCTTACAAGCCCGCCTAAGAAATAGTTCAGCCTTGAGACCTCTGGTCTCGGCCAGAGCTCTTGGCGGGCTATTTCTTTTGGTTTTGGAAGTTATTTTGTTATACGTATTGACGTTTTGGAATATTGGTGATAATATATATTTTGGCTTTTGTTGACGAGTTGAGATTTATTTCCTCGTCCGAAAGCGTACCTTGACAAGCAGCCAAAAAACATGAGGTGAGGTTTTATTACTTTTTTAGAGAAAATGGAAAGAGGAATGAAATCTCATCTCGTGTGAGAAGAACGACACGCAAAAGGCGTGTACACACTGAGTTGAGAAGAGAGGAAGAGCGATGAGCTCGAACACCGCCACCGCCGCTATGATCAAGGGCGACAGGATTTATTTTGCCAGGCATTGCCTGGACGAGGTCAAGAAACCAATTGACGCTCTATGCAGCAACTGGTACGGGTTCTCCGACAAGAGCGAAAAGCTCGACGGATGCCTGAACAGCCTGCGAGTATACTGGATTGAAGCTATTGGAGGAGATGAGTATCGCCCTCATAGGCTATCTAAGACTATCGATACGATAGAATTTATCATCGGAGAGATGGTTAGGCTGGCGTTGGAATCTCCACGCGTTGAGCCCGTTAAAGAGAGCCCAGAGGATTACACCTCACTACTCATGAAGACTAAAGAAGATGTTGGAAACTTCATATTCATTATGTCTTCCGATATGCTAGATATCATAGAGTATCGAGTACATAAAATCATGAAAAAGAAGCTTTCCAATGTAGACAACAGGATCGAGCTCTACAACTTGGTTCTGGATTACGAGAGCTTAATCCCTCCAATAAAGAGGGGGTTAAGCTATCACGACCATAATCATATGATTATGGACCCCAAGGATTCCGACCGGATTGAAAAATTATATCAATCCGTAAAAGCGCTAAAGCGGCAACTTGAGAAGCCATCACGCGACGCCCTGGAGAGGGTAAGCTTGCGTTCATAAATACGCAACTTATCTTCGTAATAGTGACGAGTTGCTCTTCTCTTAAGAGCTGCTTGTCACTATTCCTTGAAATTATCAAGTCCCAACTGGGGCTGTTTTTTTATTCTATTGACTTTTTTACGCAAGTGTGGTATAAATGATGTAAGCTTCTGTTAGACTCCATTTTAGCAGAAGTAGTACCAGTACCAGCAACAACGAGAGGTCGTCTTTCGAAATGAGCAGTCTGCTCGAGGTAGAGTCTTGCAGCCGCAAGGCTCGCGTCCTCACCTACGCGTTACTCCTTATCCCCATCGCATACCTTGCGATGGCCATGAGCTTCATCGCGATCACGATCAAGCGTTTCGACTATCGCTTTATTGAGATGAGTCAGAGCGAAGTCCAAATCCCCTTCTGGGTTCTGTCAGCGTTCGTCGCCGCGTTTTGCGCATACGAGAGCAAGGTCACTTGGTCGTTTTTCACCGAATTCAGGGACCTAAAGACAAATTATATCTTCAATCGCGCACTGAAGGAAAGCCGTAGGAAGGAGAAGGTCCTAAATTTCGACGACTACTTGAGGTCTTTGGGTGTAGAACCAGAAGAACCCAAAGACCGAAAGAGCATTCTTCAGAAGGTTGACGACCTTCTTCCTTGGTAACAAAGCTGGGCTAACGCCCGCTAAGAAATAGTTCGCCTTGAGACTTTTAGTCTCGGCTGAGCTCTCTTGGCGGGCTATTTCTATTGGCATAAAATTTGTTACACTAGATATTGTGAAGAAAAAAGTACCAAAATTCATTGAGCAATCATTAGCCCGAGTCGCTAATCTTTACAGCTTTGAGCCGGAGCATCATCTGGAGAAAATCGACGAAAGTTTGACACCGAATATGCGAGCTTTGCGCCTGGCTATGACGATTGCCGAGCAACTTCTGAGCATGGGCGTGGTTGCCCGCGATGTGGTTCGTATGGCGCAAGGAATTACGCGGACGTATTGCCGTAGACCTGTTCATGTGGATGTGAGCTACACTTTGGTGACAATTTCTCAAGACCGCGGAGTTAGCCATGAGCCTTTGACGATGGCGCGAGTTATCGTTCCTGACGACCCTAATTATCAATTGATTCAAGCATTGCAATTATTAGCCCTCGACATTCGTCGCAAACAACTTTCCCTGGAAGAGGCCGAAGAGCGATTGCAACAAATACTCAAAAAACCCACCGAACATTCCCGACTAGTCGTTTACGCGGCGGGCGGATTAGTGAGCGCGGGTTCTGTTATTTTGTACGGCGGCAGTTTGCTCATGGCGTCAATCGCGTTTCTGCTCGGATTCTCAGCAACTGGACTACTGAGGTGGCTGGGACGTATTGGCGCGCCGTTGTTTTATTCGCAAGCCCTCGTGGCGATTTTCGTAACATTGGTGGCGGCGGGCGCAGCTTGGTGTAGCAATTATCTGGGGCTGAGCGTCAACGCAACATTGTTGGTTATCAGCGGAATTGTCTTATTAGTCGCTGGACTAATGTTTGTCGGCGCATTCCAGGACGCAATCGACGAATATTACATGACTGCCAACGCCAGATTATTAAAAGTCGTAATGGCGACGGGCGGCGTAATTGCTGGCGTGATGGTCGGATTATACATTGCGACAAAATTCGGCATTACTTTCCCAGCAACACCAGATCGATTGACATTGGCGGACGGACACACGCAATACTTGGGCGCTGGAATTATCGCGGCGGCGTTCGTTCTGAGAAATCATTCTCGATTTTTGGGAATGGTTATCTCTGGATTGATTGCAATTTTCGGTTGGTGGATTTCACGATTAGCCATGAGTTTTGGTTTTGATATCGTAACAGCGAGCGGCATCGCGGCGGCGGTAATTGGGCTGGTCGCAGTTATGACTTCCAGATTATGGAAATTCCCTTCCCTGGCGATCATCGCGGCGGGAATCGTACCACTAGTCCCAGGGTTATCGCTTTACAATGGATTGATGGGCGTCGTCCTATATCCGCCAAACAGCGCAAACTTCCTACCGGCCCTGGCCATCTTAGCGCGAGCAATCCTCATCGGCGTAGCAGTAGCAATTGGTGCGTCATTCGGCAACATCGTCGGCCGCCCAATTCGCCGACAATTCATCAATTTATTCCGACGAAACACGCAAGTATCATGAAAAATAGCTCAAAATTCATTGGATTGTCAGACTCACGATTATTTCATATGCGCGGAGTGGCGTACAAATCTTACAATCTGGCTCGCGAAGTCTTCAATATGGAAGAAGACGTGGCGCGCGGCTTATTTTTAATGGGACTAACACACGACTTTGCCTACGCTTTTGTTGAAAATCAGACGGATCACGAGCATGAAGGCGGCAGAATATTGGAATTATCTGGTTTCAATTGGGCTGAGGCTGTGTTTAATCACGGAGATCCTGACGTAGAAAATTGGACGGACGAATTACTGATATTAAACTTGGCGGACATGACAACTAGCCCAGATGGCAAGCCGATAGCCATGGACAAACGACTGGAAGACATTGAAAACAGATATGGCACAGATAGCATTCAGGCGACAAAAGCGCGGAAATTGACCAAACGAATCAAAGAAGAACTCGCCAAACGAAGTCTAACAATTCCAAACTTATAAACCTGAAATTTAGCCAAATAAAAATCCCCGGATTCGTTCCGAGGATTTTTTATGAGGTAGAGATTATTTATTTCGCTTTTCGATAATCTCTTGCGCAACGTTTGGTGGAACTTCCTCGTATTGAGCTAATTCCATCGTTGAAGCGGCGCGACCCTGAGACATTGAGCGAATGTCTGACGTGTAGCCGAACATATTTGCTAATGGCACAAAGGCCTTAATCAACTTAGCACCACCCATCAAGTCTTCCATAGCATCGATACGTCCGCGACGTGAGTTAAGGTCGCCGATGATGTCACCCATGAAGTCTTCTGGTGTAGTAACTTCAACCTTCATGACTGGCTCAAGCAAGATTGGGTTAGCTTGCTTAATACCCTCACGAGCAGCCAATGAACCTGCCAATGAGAACGCCAATTCTGAGGAGTCAACGTCGTGGTATGAACCATCGTAAAGTGTAGCCTTAACGTCAACAACTGGATAGCCAGCAATAACACCGCCTTCCAATGTTTCGCGAATACCCTTCATTACAGCTGGGCGATATTCCTGAGGAACCACACCACCCTTAATTTCATCAACGAATTCAAAGCCCTTACCAGTCTCATTTGGCTCAAAGCGGACCCAAACGTCACCATATTGACCGCGACCACCAGACTGCTTGGCGTGCTTACCTTGAACTTCAGAGCGACCCTTGATGCTTTCGCGGAAGGCAACCTGAGGTTCACCAATGTTGGCTTCAACCTTAAATTCGCGCTTCATACGGTCAATAAGAATATCCAGGTGCAATTCGCCCATTCCTGACATAATTGTCTGACCTGTTTCCTCGTCAGTGTGGATTCGGAAAGTTGGGTCTTCTTCAGCCAAGCGCTGCAATGCCAACGCCATTTTTTCCTGGTCAGCCTTTGATTTTGGCTCAACAGCAATCGACACTGGTGGCTCTGGGAATTCAATTGACTCAAGAGCAATTGGATGAGCCACGTCAGACAATGTGTTACCAGTTGCGGTAGATTTCAGACCAACCACAGCAGCGATGTCACCAGCTTCAACCTTGCTAATTTCTTCGCGCTTGTCAGCAAACATACGAACAATTCGTCCGATTCGCTCTTTCTCACCAGTTGTCGTGTTAAGCACGTAGCTTCCTGAGTTCAGAACACCAGAATAGACACGAACGAAGATCAATTTACCAACAAATGGGTCGGCAGCAATCTTAAACGCCAAAGCAGACAAAGGCTCTTTATCTGATGGCTTGCGGCTAACTTCGTCACCGGTCTTTGGATTCTTACCCCAAATTTCATCAACGTCTAGCGGGCTTGGCAAAAAGTCAACCATCAAGTCAAGCAACTTCTCAACGATCACACCGCGACCGTCACCACCAGTTACTAGGTAAAAGTCACCAGCCAAAACGCGCTTACGTAGAGCCATCTTTAGCTCGTCAACAGTAATAGCTTCTTCACCCTGCTCCAAGAACTTCATAGTAAGTTCGTCATCAGCTTCAACAGCGTTTTCAACCAACAGAGAACGTGCGTTCTTAGCTTTTTCAAGCATATCAGCTGGAATTTCACCAACCTTAAGTTCGTGGTCCGTATAGTCGTCGTAGGTGTAAGCCTTCATGTCAATCAAGTCGACAACACCGTGGATAGTCTTCTCAAAACCAATTGGCAAGTGAACTGGGAAAGCTTGCTTACTCAAGCGATTGTGAATTGACTCTAGAGACTTGTAGAAGTCACCACCAGTCTGGTTGATCTTGTTAACGAAACAAATACGTGGCACGCCGTACTTATTAGCCTGGCGCCAAACAGTTTCAGACTGAGCCTCAACACCCATCTTACCGTCAAAGACTGTAACTGCACCGTCAAGCACGCGCAAGCTACGCTCAACCTCAGCGGTAAAGTCGATGTGCCCTGGGGTGTCGATAATGTTAATTTTGTGATCTTTCCAGAAACAAGTCACAGCAGCTGACGTAATAGTAATACCACGCTCTTTCTCCTGTGCCATCCAGTCGGTGGTAGCACCGTCACCTTCACCACGAACCACACCGATCTTATGTGTCAAACCAGTGCGGTACAAAATACCCTCAGTTGTCGTCGTTTTACCGGCGTCAATATGGGCAATAATACCAATATTTCTAAAATTCTTTAGCGGAACATGCGTCTCTGCCATAAATTTTCCTTTATATTACGTTAATTTGCCGAGATTTTTGGTCAATTTTTTGGCACCAAAAAACTACTCTTGCGTTTTATTATATCAGTTATCTATGTTTTTGACTAGCTCTGAGCCGGAGGATTTTTAGACTCGTTGTCGTTCTGAGCTGGCGCCGCAGGCGGATAGTTAGCTGGAGGCTGCTCTATAGGCGGCTGCGCGTATGTTGGCGGATATTGACCAGGTTGCTGCGGATAGTAATTTTGTTGCGGATATTGTTGTTGTGGCGGAATTGGTTGTTGATATGGCTGTTGTGGATATTGAGGTTGTTGCGAGAATTGTCCGGCGGTAGGATATGGATAGGCGTTCATCTTACGTCGATTACTGACAGAAACGGCAATTGCGATAATTGACACCGTCAAGAATAATGCTCCCGTTGAAAGAATCACCACAACCACGATTATAACTGTAGTGTTATTTTCTGATTCGCTCGCTCCAGCTTCTGCACTAGACGCCTCGCTTTCTGTAGAGTCATCTGGAGTATTAGACGAAACTTCGATCATCTTCGCCACCAAATAGTTGTCGGGATATTTTTTATCCAATTGCTCAAATTTAGCTTTTGCCTGAGAATATTTACCTTGAGAAAAACTCTCCAAACCATCTTTCCAGAGCTTAGTCAATTCGCCGTTCGCCGATAACGCAACATTATTTTTCTTCGCCATAGTTTTCAGATCGGCAATATCACGGAATATTCCCTCTCCAAAGCAAGAATTGTTGCGCTCGCTCCTGTCCGCGCAGGACGAGCCGCCGTAAGTATTCAGTCCAATCTGCTTGCCATCATCATCGAACGCTGGACCACCACTGTTACCCGCCGCAATTTGCGCGCTCATTGAAAATAGCTTATGGCCGCCCGCGTCACTAGCCGAACCAGAAACATCACCTTGAGTAACAGTTGGGACGGTCTTACTCTTCTTCGTATTTACGCCGTCATCGACAATTGCTGGATAACCAATCGCCGTCACTCGATCACCTCTAGAAATCCTAGAACTATCACCCAATTCCACCGCTGGAAATCGCCCTTCAACCTTCAGAATCGCCACATCACTTTTGTCGCTATTCAGATCCATCCCGCGACCCTTCAAATCAACTTCCGCGTCAATTTTCTTGGCTGGAATATTAGTCTTCGTCTTTTTCCACTTAAGATTGCCCGAACCGTCATCTTCGCGCGCAATAGGTTCGCTTGAGGTCTGGATAACGTAATCGTATCGATCGTTTTGCGAACGTATATTATCGGCAGGAACCTGATTGATAAGACCGAGAATTGCCGCTTGCGCACTCTGATCGCCGCCATCAGCCTTATTTGCCAAATCCCGAAGCGTCTCTCTAGTTACATAGCCCGCATCTACCACAAACTTTATATATTTATTCATGTTTTCTTGCGTGTTGAGACCCATGATCATACTTTGGTTCGAAACCTCAGTCACATGCCCATTTGTAGCGATGTAGCCATCGTCAGAAACAATCGACCCGCTACCAATTCCACCCGTACACAAACCATTCAGCTGCATACTCGCACCATTCTGCGCCGTATAAATCATGTCAGCACAACGATATGTTCCCACGCGGACCGTAGCAATTTGATTCCTTGCCACCACTTTAATAACAGAATCTTCGTCCAGTTCATCTAAAGTATTCGTAGTGTCTTTATCTTCTGAGAAATTTTCCGCCTTAGTTTCGGTCTTAGCTATCGTAGCGGAAGCCATTTGCGCCTCATTATTACCATCAGCCCTAACCAAATAGCTACTGTCTGGATTCTGGAAAGTAACCTTAGCAACCAGCGCCTCTAGCTGGTCAATGTATGGCTGTGTGTACGAATTTTTACTCAATGCAAAAATCGTCATCCAGTAAGGCCTACCATTCTGAATCGTTAAATAAGTTATTTTTTCGCCAGTTTTCTGCCACTTGCCGTCAATAGTACTTCCGTAATCAACGACCATTTTCTTAAACTTCCGTCCAGAAATCGTCGCGTCGCTGGTGTGATATTTTAAGTTAGGATTGTCCTTTTTCTGTTTGTTGATATCGCCCTGAAGCATCAAATCCAAATCTGAATATTTCTTCGTGTCCTTGTATTCCTCGGGCATCGTTGATCGATCAAAATAAGCTTTTTTGCGTGAAGTTACGATTGAGAAGTCTGGCATAATCTTCCTAAACGAGAACTTCTCTTCTTCCTCCTTCGGCTTTTCTGAACCTTTTCTGAAATTTAATCGCAAAATCGCATAAGCACGACTTTCTTTCAGCTCATCATCAGCATACGTGGTGGCGCTATACTGTTTCTCATTAGAGTCTTTATTTAAGACGTGACCTTCACCAGTAAAAATACTCTTGTCGTACCGAATTGAATAGCCATATTTGGAAACGACTTTTTGCAAATTCTTAGCATCTTCTTCGGCAAAAATCTTCTGGATCTTCTTTTTTGCGGTTTTACTAACTCCGGAAGAGCGGTTATTATTAACGACAATCAGCCCAACTATAACGGAGATCAAGAAAACTACACCCAGAACGATGGCTACAATTTTTAATTTCTTCATTGACTTCTGATTCATACTGCTCCAATCCTAACGATAATTTACAAATTGCAAAGGCGTGTCATAATCACTTTCTCGCAATAAACTAATAACTTTCTGCAGTTCATCCTTCGACGCAGAAGTAACACGAACGAGGTCGCCCTGAATTTGCGGCTTAGCTTTCGGCGCATTAGCACGAATATCAGCGGCAATCTGCTTCGCCGTCGGCTGATCGAGGCCTTGCTTGAACGGAATCTCCCAAGTCGTCTTCAGGTTCGAAACAACTTTCTCTTTTGATAAATCCAGAACTTTGCTTGATTGACCACGCCCCGCCAATTTCTTGCGCACGATGTCTAATACGGCGTCAACTTGCCAATCGCTGTCGCCCGTAATCTTCAGACCCTTTTTATCATCCAGCCAATCAATTGCCGCGCTCGTCCCCTTAAAATCATAACGCCCTTGGATTTCTTTTTCAGTCTGCATGAAAACATTATTCATCTCAGCCTTGTCAATTTCTGACACAATATCAAACGAAAAACTCGCCATCTTCCCTCCTAATTTTTTCTATTATACCAAAAAATCGCCCCGTTTAGAGCGATTTTCTGATTTTGCTTTCAAGCAATAATTAGCCGCGAGCAAAGTGCGCAAAGGCGCGGTTAGCTTCAGCCATCTTGTGGGTGTCTTCCTTCTTCTTGAAGGCAGCACCAGCTTCATTGTAGGCGTCAACAATTTCCAACGCCAAACGTTGTGAATATGGCATTCCACTACGAGCGCGGGCCGCTTGAACCAGCCAGCTAAACGCATAGTGCAATTGTCGATGTCCCTGAACTGGGAATGGAATCTGGTAGTTAGCACCACCAACGCGGCGAGATTTAACCTCAAAGCTTGGGCTAACGTTCTTCAATGCTTTTTCAAACACTGCCAATGGATCTTCAGAATCCAATTTCTTAGCAGCAGTTTCTAGGGCTGCGTAAACAGCGCGCTCAGCCGCCAACTTTTTACCGTCTAGCATTGACTTGTTGATCAAACGCTGAACTAGTACACTTTGGTATCGGCGATCAGGCTTAAGTTCACGCTGCAATTTTTTGGTAACTTTACGAGGCATGATTATTTATCCCCTTTCTTTGTACCGTACTTAGAGCGACCCTTCTTACGGTTGTTGACGCCTTGAAGGTCAAGCGCACCACGTACGATGTGATAACGCACACCTGGAAGGTCAGGCACACGACCACCGCGGATCAAGACCACAGCGTGCTCCTGCAAGTTGTGACCTTCACCACCGATGTACGCCCAAACTTCATAGCCGTTGTTCAATTTAACACGAGCAACTTTACGCAAAGCTGAGTTTGGTTTCTTTGGCGTCTTAGTCGTCACACGCACACAAACACCACGCTTAAGAGGTGCATTTTGGTCGTAATAACGTGTTTTTAGGGCGTTATGAATACGACCTAGTGCTGGCGACTTGGACTTTTTCTTAGCCGTTTGGCGCGGTTTGCGCACCAATTGGTTGATTGTTGGCATCCAATTTCTCCTTGGTTGATTTACTAATTATGGCAATTCGCCTTACGGTTTGGATTCAGCAACTCCTCTCCGTGTCTATACCTTTTCCGCCGAGATTGCAGTCTGTACACATTCAAACCACCGCGCACTCCGAAAAGAGGAAACTCTACATCTATTCTAGCACAGATTTCGTAAAAGTAAAATCGCCACTTATTTATACACAAAACAGGGTACTCATTGTCAGAGATGAATTCCTTGCACAGAATAGACATAACTTGTCACACATACTCACCCTAATCCATCACCTCCACTAGGAATATTTTCTTTTCAAAGCCGCCGCGTTTTTCTGCTTTTTCTGCGCGAATTTTTTCTAATTCTTCCGCAGTACAACTATGCAGGCTTGCAAGAGCATAGACTACTTCCATGATATCGGCAAGCTCATCGGTATTTTTATCTTTTTTATATTCCTCAACTTCTTCGACTAGCTTTTTTGTAAGCTCCACGGCATATTCTTCTGCTGTAAGTATTTTGTGAGTTGATTTTTGCCCGTTGTCCTTAATGATTTCCAAAATTTTATCGCGGACAAGTTTGTTGTATACTGGCATAAAACCTCCTTTAATTGTTTATATTATATAATTTTTTCCCTATAAAAAATCAATTTAAAGTAAAAACTCCACCCCCGTCCGTGGAGTTTTTACTCGACACGCGACAAGAGTGGAGTGTTACTCCACAGTGCCACCAGAGCTACTCAGCCTTAACGCCAAGAATGTTATTATACATACTTGGCGGAAGTGTCACCTTTACCCCGGCTGACCCCTTATTAAAGGCGCCATCCATTACTGAGGCAAGTCCTTGACTTCTCACCTCATCTGAGACGATGAGGTGAGAAGGTAGAGGTGTACAGTCCACTCGTACCCAGCCATAAGACCAGGTATTGTTACAGGCGTAAGAGTGTTGCCAGTAAGCTACACTCCTAGGTTCTGGTGTCTTAGGGACGTCTACAGACATAGACGCCTCTTTGACATCCTGACGGATGTCAAAGGTGACTCTAGAGACCGGGATCTCTAATACATACGATCCATTGTCGCCCTCGAAGGCAACTAAAATGGATGTACCCGACGCACCACCCATAGTAATGGGATATTCTCTGCCTGGTTCCAGACCAAAGCTAGAGACGACATCGGATAATGTCGCATCCGTCTGTTTGTCTTTGTAAGCACTAGTCTGACCCTCATATAGCAGGACATTTCCCACTGCCCATATGATGAGCGCAAACAGAAAGAACCATTGCATAGCAATGGGATTTAAAAAGAGACCGCTCGATCCCCCTTTCTCATCGTCCACATCTCCTCTGATCTTTACCTCTTCCTGGAGTGTCATCGACATTCACCATCTCTCTTGCTGTGAAGTACTCTTTTACACGGTTGTGTAAAAGCTAATACAATTTATATCACACTTGAGCTAAAAAGTCAATACATATCATCCGAAACAAAGACTTCGAATCTACATACAGTGCTTTATGAGCTACCAAATAAAATAATCATCATACGCAAAACACCCGACCTTATAGTCAAGGTGCGGGTGTTGCGAATTATTGTGGTCAGACCTACCTACTAAGCAGCAACTTCTTCTTCGACGAATTCGTCTTCGCTCGGTGTTTCGAATTCTTCATCTTCTCCGACAGCGCCAGTTCCTACTGGAATCTTGCGGCCGATGATGACGTTTTCCTTCAAACCGTGCAAGTGGTCAGCTCGACCAGACACGGCAGCGTTGATCAAGACACGGG
>QFCH01001869.1_pt1 | contig 57223 bp, 50 predicted proteins | sample 5346071 | NCBI WGS metagenome assembly QFCH01 (sample SAMN09062255, study PRJNA434731) | Human gut metagenome, whole genome shotgun sequencing project. | isolation source: stool timepoint B chromium assembly | host: Homo sapiens | collected 2015
GGTAGGACGTTGCCACGCTTTAATATTTTTCCGCCATAGCTCAGTTGGTAGTAGCGCATGACTGTTAATCATGATGTCGTAGGTTCGAGTCCTACTGGCGGAGTTCTTTTTTTTTACCCAAAAAACGCTGCTTTAGCTCAGTCGGTAGAGCGTCACCTTGGTAAGGTGGAGGTCGCCGGTTCAATCCCGGCAAGTAGCTTTAAATGAATTTTATAATAATAATTGAGCATGCTAGAAATATTTCCGATAATTCTAGCTTTTTTATTTTTCATTTTTAAAAGAAAAAAATCATTAAAAACACATGATTTAGGGGTTTTTGAATTGCAGTTAGAGCAATAGTAGTTTAGAATAACTATTAGTTGATTTATGTTCAAATTTATTTCAAAACGTAATCGCTTTTTCGAAAAAACAGTGTTGATTTTAGAAGAAAAAAATGATTGATTTTGAAAGGATAGAATTTAAATCAAGAAACTAGGAGGATTTTTATGAAAAAGAAATTATTCTTATTACTATCCGCTCTATTTGCTTTAGCAGTATTCTTTGCTCCAAAACAAGCAAGTGCGGCAGAAGTCACAAAAAATGGAACAGCGATTGAAGTGAAGAATCCAACTGTTCAAATCTCGGGAGATGCAACCGATTTATATGCTCGTTGGGGAATTACATTTAAAGTAGATATTCCTGATAATATCGATATCAACATGAATGACACAATGACATTCAAAGTGAATTCACCTGTGAAAATTCAATCTTCTTACAGCTTCCCAATTTATAATAAAGCGGGAGAAACAGTAGCATATGCTGAAGTGTCACCAGAAAGCGGCAATGTCACAGTAACGTTTGGTCCTTACTTCAAAGACCACAAGTTAAACAAAAACATCGAATTAAAAGTTGATGTTAAGTGGGAACCAGACAATCGTTTAGCAGATACTACTCAAGAACTTGATTTTAACGGTACTGTCGTATCACAAAAAATCGATCCACTTGAAGGACCTACTCCAGGAGAAATGGTGACTAAATGGGGTCTTCAACCAACAGAGAACGCTGAACAAGTTCACTGGTGGGCACGTTTAAACGCCGCTAGAAAAACATTAAGTAATGTTGAAATTAAAGATGTTTGGGATTCAAACCAAACATACGTACCTGGTTCATTACGCGTTGAGTTAGTGGATTCAGAAAATCCTTGGGTTTCAGCTGGATTCCTTTCAGAAAGTGACTATGAAATCACTGAAACTGGTTTTAAAGTAAAAATCGATACAACTGATAAAATTATTTATGTTGACTATATCGTAAACTTAGTAGATCCTACTAAGAACCCACAAAACAAAATCTCAATTACAGCTGAAGGTTTAGATAGTGAACAATCAACAGATGTAACTTACACATTATTATCTGGTTCTGGTACAGCTGACGGTGAAATGCCTGAAACAACTACTACAACTACTACGACAACAACAACTGAAAGCACAACTGAAAGTACTACAGAAAGCACAACTTCAACAACAACGACTGAATCAACTACTGAAAGTACTACAACAACAGAAGCAACTACAGCTTCAACGACAACAGAAGGAACTACAACTGAAGGTTCAACAACAGAAACTCCAGCAGTTCCAACAACAGAAGAACCAAAACGTCCTGAATTACCAAATACAGGTACAGCAAAAGGATTCACTGTTATCATTGGTGGCGTACTTGTGGTTGTAGCGGCAGCGTTATTATTCACTCGTAAAAAAGAAAACCAATAATCTTAAATGACGAAGAAGTCTTACGAAAGTAAGGCTTCTTTTTTTGCAAAATTTTTCATGAGTCAAATCCACTTTCATATTGACGCGAAAGTTTGCTATAATAGACAGTAACAGAGCAATTGAGGTGTAGAAAATGAAAAAAACGTATTTTATTATTGGTGATATTCACGGCGAAGCAGACATGATGGAAGAAATGCTTCAAAACTGGGACGAAGAAACTCAGCAACTTGTCTTCATGGGAGACTTGATTGACCGTGGACCAGACAATAAACGTAGTGTCCTAACAGGGATGAAATATGCGAAAGAGAAAAACGCATGGTATTTGATGGGAAATCATGAAGTGATGTTCCTGGCATTTATCGACGATCCTGAAGGACGTTTTCCACACTACTTCAGAAACAATGGGGATACAACGATTAACGACTTACTAGGTCGCCCACAAGGTACTCCGGTCAATCCTGTGGAAGATGCCGAAGCGATTAAAGCACAATATCCAGAACTCATCGCGTTTCTAAGAGAACGCCCACTCTTTATCGATGAAGGCGACTTGCTCTTAGCGCATGCTGGGGTGGATTTACGTTTAGACGACTGGCACGACACTGAGCCAAAAGACTTCTACTGGATTCGCGAGCCATTCCATAAAGGGGCCAACAACACTGGGAAAACGATTATCTTCGGTCACACACCTTTACGTGGCTTAAACGAAGATGGCGACTTTATGAAATTATGGCAACATGATGGCAAAATCGGTATCGATGGCGGAGCTGTTTTTGGCGGCGCGCTTCACGGTATCGTATGGCATGATGGCAAAATCGAAAAAATCTATAGCATTAAAAATACAAAACCAGTCCGTTTCACGGATGACTAGAGGTGTTCTATGAAGAAAAATGCGGTTCTATTATGGGTTGTTTACTTTTTAAACTTGATGGTTTTCCCGGCGTTCTTTATTCGTTATACGTCTTCGGGACCAAGTATTGATACAAATGCCTACCTAATCCTTCAACTGGTTTCAACAGTGATTGGGGTCGCATTGTTCCGCGAGAAGCTTGTGGAAGGGTTCAAAAACTTCATCAAGCGTCCGTTTATTCGAGACTTGGCGATTGGATACGCACTTCGTATCGGATTAGCAATTGCGGTCGCTCAGTTTATTGGAGATGTGACGTCGGATAACCAAGAACAAATCGAGAAAATGATGAGCACTAACAATGCAGTGACCATGTTTGTTCTAGTATGCGTTGTGGCGCCAATCCTAGAAGAATTGGTGTTTCGTGAAGCCATCATTGGTTCGTTTAAGAAATCACTCAATATTCACGTATTAACGTTTATTTCAGCGTTTCTATTCGTGCTGCTTCACGCACTTTCAAAAGATGCTGCAGGTTTGATTGACTGGACAGCGGCGTTGATGTACCTTCCATTAACGATTCCGATTGTTGGGATGTATCGTTATTATAACGATAATGTTTTTGCATCTATCTCGATGCATTTTCTCAATAATTTTATCGCGTTTTTATTTTTATTAAATCAGTAATGACAAAGGGGTGAAATCATGAAAATCGATCAATGGGTACGATTCATTATTCGGTATGGTTTCATCCTTTTTGCGCTTTTTGAATGGTCGCAACTGCCGAATATGAATGCGGGAGACATCGCCTTCTTCTTTGGATTTATCGCGCTTGTGCAAGTTGGCTATTATTCATTGAAATATCAGTGGTATATTCTGATTGAAGGCATCGCGGTCGTCCTCCTCTGTTTGTATTTCCATACCATTTTTACAGGGCTGATTCTACTTCTCTGCTTCGAGGTGAGTCTCCGATTCTCCTTTAGAAATGCATTGATTCTACAGTTCATATTAGGGGCGGTCGTTATCGTTCCAGCCGTTCAACAAGGGAACAGCATTCAAGTCGTGATGACCTTGTTCTTCCTTTTATTCTTCTCTTATGGAAATCATATTTTGGAAGAGCGAAGAGCGCTGCAAGAAGAGTTGGAAAAAGCCGAGCAAAAACTCAGCGAACAACGGTATGACTTGCAACAAGCTCAATATAAAATGGGGACAATGAAGGAAATCTTCACGCTGCAAGAGCGAAACCGAATTTCTCGTGAGATTCACGATTCAGTGGGACATAGTCTGTCCACGATTATTATTCAGCTAGGGGCGATTTCGCAACTGGCCAAACAACAAAATTCACCGATTCAAGAAATGAGCGAGGGGCTTCGTGATTTTGCGGTTGAGGGATTGCAAGAAGTGCGTAAGATTGTTCATGACTTGAAGCCGGAACAAATGGATAAGAAGCAGCTGGATATTGCGCTGGAAGAATTTTTCCACGAGGTGCAAGTCAACAGCGGCATCGATATTCAATTTAGAAAAAATGAGCCAACCTTCACGCTCACAAGTGAGGCAGAGCTCAGCATCTTCCGTGGGGTCCAAGAGGCGATTACAAACGCGATGCGACACGGACAAGCGACACGCATTACCGTGCTACTGATGTATAATCCATCGCAATTAGTCGTAACGATTAAAGATAACGGAACAGGAGCGGTCGATTTAGCTCCAAAAGGCGGACTCAAATCTCTCCAAGAACGACTCCGTGCAGAAGGTGGGTCGGTGACACTTGAGGCGTCAAATCCAGGCGTGACCGTGCAAATGATCCTACCGAATACAGAAAAACAATAGAAACGAGGAGAACCATGACAAACCCAATCAAACTTATTATTGCCGACGATGAAATGTTGATTCGTACCGGTTTAAAAATCATGCTTGAGGCGAGCGGTAATGTCGAAGTCCTCGCCTTAGCAGAGAGTGGACGTGCAGCCTTTGAAGCCTGCAAGGAGCACCAACCAGATGTGGTCTTGATGGATATTCGCATGCCTGAGAGTAACGGAATCGAAGGAACGAAGCTTATTAAAGAAGCCTTTCCGGAGGTGAAGGTGCTGATTGTGACAACCTTCCAAGATACCGAGTATATTGTCGAAGCCGTGCAAAATGGTGCTTCGGGGTATTTATTAAAAGACAGTAGTCCAGAGGCGATTCTTGACGGGATTAAAGTCGCTCTGTCTGGGAAAGTCGTGATGGATACGGTGATTTCAGAAGCGCTACTGACGAATACGACCGTTGAGAAGCCTGCAACCTTTGATGCGGAGAAATGGGGGCTCACACCGCGTGAGGTGGAGCTTATCCAACAAGTGGCGCAAGGCTTAAGCAATAAAGAAATCGCGCAAACCCTCTTCCTTTCGGAAGGAACCGTAAAAAATAATATTAGTACGATTTTATCGAAATTAGAACTGCGTGACCGCACGCAGCTCGTGATTTTCGCGTACGAAAACAAACTCAAACAATAAACAAGACTGCTCCGATTCTTTCAGACAAAACGCTAAGGAGTATAGAATCTGAAAGAGTCGGGGCATTTTTTATAAAAACATGACTTTAGTCACGATACGTGATGACGTTTTGGACTATAGACTCCGATGGGTGTTTGCTATGATAAGGGTACAAACAAGTAGGAGGATAAACAAATGAACGAATCCAAGAAGACCCCTAAAGATTTAAAACAGGAAAAAATCGTCGCGATTGTTCTTTGTTTATTAATAGCAATCCTTTCATTTATTCGATAAAGAGGTGTACATATGATTGAAATTAAAGATGTAACTAAATCTTACGGACGACAAAAAGTCCTACAAAATGTTTCCTTTGAAATAATGGAAGGGGAACTTTTTGGATTACTTGGACCTAATGGAGCCGGGAAAAGTACATTGATTGATATTCTGACAGGGATTCAATCGATGGATAGCGGTGAGATTTTCATTAATGGAAAGTCGATTAAAACCGATAAAGTAGAAATTCGAAAACACTTAGGCTTAGTGCCACAAGATATCGCGCTTCTTGAGGAATTGAACGCGGTCGACAACTTAGAATACTTCGGTGGACTTTACGGGTTAGCAGGAGCAGAGTTAAAGAGCCAAATTGAGAAGTTGCTGGAAGTGGCCGGTCTAACCGACAAGAAGAAAGAAAAAGTGAAAAACTACTCTGGCGGGATGAAACGTCGCTTGAATATTGCTGTTGCGATGTTGCATAATCCTTCGATTTTGATTTTAGATGAACCAACTGTTGGGGTTGATGCGCAGTCACGTCAACATATCTTCGACTATATTCAGTCTCTCGCTGAACAAGGAACAACGATTCTTTATACGTCTCATTATATGGAGGAAATCGAAGCCTTGTGTAAACGTGTCTTCATTCTCGATTTAGGAGAAGAAGTGGCATATGGCACGAAAGAAGAAGTCAAAAAACTCGTGGGGCATACACAAACGGTAGCCCTCACATTGGACCGCGTGCCTGCTGGATTTGACGAAGTGTTGAAGAATAGCGAAAACGGCATTCAATTTGTAACCGTCGACGGCCAAGACATAGCCCTCACGATCGACCAAACGATTTTCTCGATGATGAAGTTGATTGAGCAAGTCGAACAGGCACAACTCGTGATTAAATCCGTCAACGTCAAAGAAACAACATTAGAAGAGGCGTTCTTACAATTAACAGGAAAGACGCTTCGTGATTAAGGAGGACTTATGAGATACATTCGTTATATTAAAGCCAATTTAATATCCTCTCTGAAGTCTTTTCCAGCGCTATTGATGCTGGTATTAATGCCATTTCTGTTAATGCTTTTCTTGGCGTTTTCCACAAAGGGTGCCTTCAATCCATCTGATTTAACGATTGAAACGAAGATTTATATCGATAATCAAGACAAAGGCGCTTACGGAGAACAAGTGGTTGCATTGTTTGAGAAGCTTACGGAGGAAAAACAAATTGCGCTGACTACTGTTAAAGAAAATGCGAAAATTATTGCGACGATTCCTTCGGATTTTACAGAGTCGATTCAAACGCGTTCACAAGCAACTCCGATTACCCTTAAGAAATTAGGACGAACATCGAATACGTCATTTGCGGTGTATGAATCGCTCTTAAAAACAATGACTTCGCAATTATTAGAAGCAAGCTCCGTAATGAATGCAGTCGCAGAAAGTCAAAATGCATCCATTACGCCAGAACAAGCAGCGGGGATACTTGCAGCCTTACAACAGGAAATTCTGGCGGGAGCTTTTGAGACAGAACAGGTGGAAGCTGAATCACAAGTGACTGCGAATCAACACTACGCGATTACAGGACTTGGATTTCTGTTTATGATGTTCCTTGAAACTGCGATGGGCTTTGGGGTAAAAAAGGAATTCAGCGGCCTTCGTAAACGCTTGGACGTTTTACCATTTAGTATTTCAGAAAAAAATAGACTCGATTTAGCCGTGAATATGATAATGACGACTCTATTGTCATTTGTGTATATCGGCCTATGGAAAATTCTTGACCCAACAACTTTTGGAGGGAACTTCGTCAGCATTATTATCCTCATCGTTTTCTATAGTTTAGTCTTTAATGAACTTGGAAATTTAATCGGCAATTTCGTGACTGAGAAGAATTTACCAGCATTTTCAACTTCTATAAACTTAATCTATATGTTCTTATCAGGGATGATTCCACTCGACCGTATCAGTTCAAGCTTTAGTTTCCTCAGCGGAAATCCACTTCAAAAATTTATGTATACACCATTTGTCGAGGTAATGAATGGGGTATCGGTGGGAGGAATGATTACAGTTGCTGGCCCTATTATGTTAATCCTAGGGGTAACATTTAACTGGTCATTGAAGAGAAAGGAGGCACGTCAATGATTCTTATCAGAATGACAATCTTTCATTTGAAACGATTATTGAAGATGCCGATGATTCTCTTTATGATGATTGGGATGCCAGCTTTAGTCAATGGAATCATGATTGCATCACAAGGAACAGCGGATACGAAAGCGCCAAGTACAGTCGCAAAAACGGTTGCCTTTGTGTTTGAAGAGGGAAATGATGAGTACCAAGAATTGATTGCGCCGTATATTCGAGAAGAAAATGTGTATTTCGACTTAGATAGTGCCAAAGAGGCCTTGAAAAAAGGGGAAATGAACGTTATTTACCAAGTGCCTGCGAACTATTTACAGAAGGCGAAAGAAGGCCAGGTGCCGACGATTCGGATCTGGAATACGCAACGCGGCACGAGAGATTTTCTGCTCGATGCGCAGTTGACGAAGGTGCTAAAAGAAGTCATGCTAAATGCGAAGCTACAAGAAGTGGGCGCATTGACGAAAGAAGAGACGTTATCTGTAGATGACAATCAAATGGTGGTTACAAGTGAAGAAACGAAGACGAGTGTAGCAACCGGAGTCGTAATGCTTATGCTTCTGCTTTATGTCATCATGAATGCGGCAGTGATTTCTTCCGACTGGATTAACTTTAAGAAGAGTTATGTATTGAAACGCTCGGTCGTATCTCCACGTTCGAATATGGAAATCATGCTCTCGTTCTTATTGGCATACTTTGTCTTTATCTTTGCCGCGAATATGGCTCTCATGGCATTAATACACCTTTCTGGTTTGGTTCCAGAAATGAACTGGGGAGTATTTACGGGGCTATTAGCTGTAACGATTATTTACAGTCTTTGCTTGAATTTATTCTTCTTTAGAATTTTCAAGATGCCAGGACATGCAACGACATTTGGAATTCTGTTTGTAATGATCATGGCGGGACTTGGAATGCCAGCAGCGTTTGGGGATTTTGGAGGAAGTTGGCTCCATATCGTAGCTTATATCAGCCCAGTTTACTGGTTGTACAAGGCGATTGACCTTCAAACCATCTTCCCAGCAGTCTGGGTTATCCTTGCGATGGCAGGGGTCTACCTCACTGCAGGAAGCTACCGCCTTGAACAGTATGTGCAAAATAAATAGGGCAAAACCTACTTCGAACATCTTTGGATGTTTCAATAGTCATCATTATAAGGATACCGCCAAGAGCCTGTAGTCTCTTGGCTACCGAGCTTCAAACTGCCGCTAGGAAATGAATTTCCCAGCGGCAGTAATTCACATCGGTTATGATTTCCTACAATGATGACTATTGCATCCAAAGTGTTCTTCGTGGTTTTGTCCTTTTTGCTTAACAGTTAATAAGTAGTTTTCTGGGTGAGGTGCCTCGCGAGATAAGAAGCTGATGGGAAGTGTGTTCTCAGGTTGAAAGGGAACTTGACGAGGAGTGACAATAGCTGCACCGGATTGAGCCTTACGTCTCAATTCCTTTCAAGCTTCAAACTGCCGCTAGGAAATAAATTTCCAAGTGGCAGTAATTCACATTGAATGCACTCGTTATTGTTCCTACTATAGAATCCATGGAGCTTTTCGTATCCTGTTTTGTCCTTTTTGCTAAAAGGGAATAAGGTGCTTTCTGGGTGAGGTGCCCCGCGTGATAAGAAGCTGATGAGAAGTTTGTTCTCAGGTTGAAAGAAAACAAAAAAGCAACATGTAACTTAGTATGCTACATGTTGCTTTTTCTATTATTAGTCTTCTAAGTTTACGTTGTGGTACACTTTTTGAACGTCTTCGTTGTCTTCGAGAGCGTTAATCATGCGTTCGAATAAACGTAAGTCGTCGCCTTCAAGTGTCACTTCTGATTGAGGAATCATTTCGATTTCGCTCACTGTGAATTCAGTAATACCTAAGCCTTCTAAAGCTTGGCGAACAGTGTGGAAGTCGTTTGGTTCAGCGTAAACAATCGCTTGGTCGTCTTCTTGAACAACATCACGAACGTCAACGTCTACTTCCATTAATTGTTCTAATAATTCGTCAGCATCTTTGTTTGCGATACCGAAGATTGCTGTATGGTCAAATAAGTAAGTTACAGAACCTGGCGCACCCATGTTACCGCCGTTTTTGCTGTAGGCAGCACGTACGTCAGCTGCTGTACGGTTTACGTTATTTGTTAAGGCATCTACGATAATCATAGAGCCGTTTGGTCCGAAACCTTCGTAACGGAGTTCTTGGTAGTCGCCATCGCCGCCACCTTTTGCTTTTTCAATTGCACGTTCGATGATATGACGTGGTACATTATAAGTTTTAGCACGGTCAATAACGAATTTTAATTTTTGGTTTGAATGAGGATCTGGCTCCCCTTGTTTTGCAGCTACATAGATTTCAATCCCGAATTTAGCGTAGATTTTACTATTGTTAGCATCTAATTTTGTTTTCTTTTCGACAATATTTGCCCATTTACGTCCCATTGTTTCACTCACTTTCTGATTTTCATCTGGACTTAACTCTTCCATTATACACAATCAAGACGCGGTTTGTTAAGTGTTTTCTACTAAAAAAGGGCTTATGAGCAAACTTTGCAAGATTTCTTGGGCTATAGAGTATGATAGGAGTGAGGTGAGAAAATGGAAACTGTAAAAATCATATATATATCCATGCAAACATGTGGAGTGTGTCATGCGGTTAAACCAAGAGTAAAGGAACTTGCCAAAGAGTATAAGATTCCAGTAGAAGAAATCGATGCTACTCTTCATCCAGAAGTGGCTAGCCGCTATGAAGTGTTAACAGTACCGGCTGTACTCTTGATGGTTGGAGACAAAGAATTCGCGCGCCAAGCACGCTTTATCGACCTTTTGGAACTAGAAAAGCGCATCGTTCAGGCAAAGGCGTATGTGGAAAGTTAAAAATACAATGTTTTAATCGAAAAAACGTGGAGAAAGTAAGAAATCTCCACGTTTTTTGTATTGTTCCTGTTTTGTGACGGGAGTATAATGGGGATATCTTATAATTTTTTAGACATTGAAAAATGGGAGAACGAATCAATGAAACAGTATCTGCTCAAGCATAAAGTAGCATCTCTTGTTGTGGTGTTATTATCTTTTTTGGAAAATGCATCCTCTATTATTAGTATTTCGTTGAATGCACCAGCATTTAATGCTTTGGTAAAGGGCGATTTTTCTACGTTTTTAATGTGGAAGTTAGTAGGAATAGCTTTCAGTGGAGTTTATTTGGCATCGTTATATGGATATAATGTGCAGCTGAATAAGCTCATCCAAAAAATTAGCATTGAAATCCGAGGAGAAATTGCTGACAGAATCGGTCGTGCGAATTATTCAACAGTGACAGAAAAAGATGTTTCTGCGTACGTTTCATGGTTTACAAGTGATTTAGAGCAATTAGAAGACAATGGATTTGCTGTGTTATTCAACAGCATCGGAAGCGGAATGATGTTGATCTTTGCATTGATTTCTCTCTCATTATTCCATTGGGGATTAGCAGTCGTGACTGTTTTGGTAGCAGTGATGCTTATTCTCACGCCGAAGTGGTTTCAAAAACAAACCAAGGAAGCTACTTCAAATCTATCGGCTGCCAATGAAGAATTTACTACAACCGTTCAAAACTTATTTAAAGGATTCGAAGTATTTTATACCTCAAATGCAGTGGGACAATTTGTGAAGCGCATAAAAATTGCTTCAGATGCATTATCAGACGTTAAAGTAAGTTATCGAAAGAAATTTTCTTTTGTACAATTATGCATTTCGTTACTGAATTTCATTGGGAAAATCTCAGTGGATGTCGTAGCCGGAATCATGGTGTTTGCTGGAATGATTTCAGTAGGGGCATTTACTGCAGCAGGCTCTCTTACATTTAACTGCTTTGCATCGTTAGAACAAGTCGTTCAACAATTAGTTCAGTTAAAATCGATTCATGTTTATTTTGATAAATTTAATAGCTTAGAAGCAGATTCGAATTTACAACCAGACAACAGCTCTCTGCAACAGACTTTATCGTTACGAGATGTCACCGTCAGCGTGAATGGGCATGTCATTGTACAGCCCGTGACCTTCACTATCGAAAAAGGAAAGAAATATGCGTTGTTAGGGGATAGCGGTACTGGAAAATCAACGTTATTGAATTTCTTAGCCGGTCGAAATCACGAGTTTACAGGTGAAGTGATTCTCGATGGGAAGTCTCTTTCTAAGGAACAAATTGTACAGTTGCGTAATATTACTGCTTACAATCCTCAGAAGAACCATATTTTTAACGCCACAGTAAAAGATAATATTACGCTATGGGAAGAGCGTCCGTTTGAGGAAGAGTCTAGTCAAATGGGATTGAATCAATTTACGAATGCTCAGGAAGTTGTTAGTGAACATGGAACTAAGTTATCAGGAGGGCAACGACAACGATTAGCGCTTGCTAGAACGTTACTTGAATCAGATAAGGTGTTATTACTCGATGAAAGTACCGCGAATTTAGATTTGGAAAGTGCGCGAAGTATAGAAGCTCAACTCCTTCAAAATCCTAACCTAACCCTTGTGATTGTGACACATCATTTTTTTGAAGAACATCGCGATTTATTTGATGAAGTGATTTACTTAGGGAAGGAGAAATCATTATGAAACAGAAGTTACTACAACATCCATCTAAAGTAATGATTCTTCTTGTACTAGTGGTTATTAAGAGTCTTTTAACCGTAGCGAATATTGCAATTATTGCATTTGCCATTGACGGGTTAGTCGCTTTAAATGCTTGGCAATTTGTAGGAGCGTTGGCAATCCGGTTCGCTATGAAAGGGATATTATCGTATTCAGAATTCTTATTTTCCGTTCGACAAGAAAAATTCATTCAATTAGTCAATACGGAATTAAGGGAAGAAATTGCAGAAAAACTTCGCAAGGCGAATTATATGGAAATCACCAAACATGAATTTCCAGAGTATGTATCTTGGATGACAAATGATATGGAGAGAATCTCGTCATTGGGGCTTCCACTGTTCTTTACGATAACAGAAAGTGTACTAACGGTGCTGTTATCAATAGGCGTTATCCTTACTTATCACTGGTCTATCCTATTGTTCTTAGTGGTATTAATTAGCGGATTACTTTTGATTCCAAAATTATTCGAACCACATACGAAGAAAGTGCTGGAAAGTTATTCTGCAACCCAAGAAAAATTTTCTTCGAATGTACAAAATTTACTAGAGGGTTATTCTGTATTCTATGCATTAAATAAAATGGATACCTTTAAAAATCGCGTCCAATTTGAATCGAATGCTGTTAAAGATGCGGTGGTTCGTTTAATTCGCGCATTCATGCTCTCTGGAATTGCTTCAGGAGCAGTGAATAGTTTAGGTCAATCATTGAGTGCTATTTTAGTCGGCTATCTTGTAGTTAATGGAGTTGTATCGATTGGGGTTATGGGAAGTATTGGTTCATTTACAGGTGTTCTTTTCGGCAAAGTCAGCTTAATCGCGCAAAATTTAGTACAGTATAAATCTGTTCAAGTATATTTTGATAAATATGAATCCATCCTTCCTGATGAAATGCTACAAGAAGAACTAGAACTGAAGAACTCTCTAGAATTAAAATCTGTAGAAGTAGCGGTTAACGGAAAGAAAATTGTTAAACCTACTTCCTTTACGATTGAGAAAGGTAAGAAATATGCTCTAGTCGGGGATAGTGGAAGTGGAAAATCGACATTATTACATTTTCTTGCAGGAGAAAACAATGACTATTCTGGGGAAGTATATTTAGATGGAAAAGAACTAACGAGGGAACAAGTGGTTCAATTGCGTAGTGCTGTTCACTACAATCCGCAAAAGAATCATTTGTTTAACGCAACTGTTAGAGAGAACATTACATTGTGGGATAACACCAAAGAAATCTCACTCCCAGATGAGCTCGGCATTCAGCAATTCTGCCAATTGGATGATGCGGTTACCGAGCATGGTAGTCAATTATCTGGTGGCCAAAGACAGCGAATCTCTATAGCGCGAGCATTAACGCAACCAGATAAACTCCTTCTGTTTGATGAAAGTACGGCGAGCTTAGATATGGAGAGCGCTGCTCGTATTGAGAAAATGATTTTGTCTAATCCAGAATTAACCGTTATAATGGTGACACATCATTTTATCGAAGAGAATAGAAATCTTTTTGATCATGTGATTCAATTGGAGAACTAGCTGTAAAGGAGTATCTAAATGAAAACCATGAAAGAACGTATGCTCACGGGAGACTTGTATATTCCGTCTCTGACAGAAGGGCTAAGAGACTTATCCATTAAAGGGAAAAAATTAGCGCAACAATACAATCGTTTGGACTTCGATGATTTCGAAGGAAGACGAGCATTGTTGAAACAGTTATTCGGAAAAACAGGCGAGAAGATTTACATGGAGCAACCTGTCTATGTGGACTACGGAGTTCATACAACGATTGGCGAAGGCTTCTATGCGAATTTTGACTGTACATTACTAGACGTAGCGCCGATTACGATTGGGAACAACTGCATGTTCGGTCCGAACGTGTCGCTTGTGACGCCAGGACATCCAACCGATGCCGAAACGCGCAATGCGGGTCCAGAATTTGGCAAGCCGATTACGATTGGCAATAGCGTATGGCTCGGGGCAAATGTGACGGTGAATCCGGGAGTGACGATTGGCGATAATACAGTCATCGGGTCTGGATCTGTCGTAACAAAAGACATTCCAAGTAATGTGATTGCGGTCGGAAATCCTTGCCGCGTCCTTCGTGAAATTACCGAAGAAGAGAAGGCAGATTGGCGCCAAAAACACCAAGAACTATTAGAGGAACTTGGAAAATAAGATAGTAAATGAAGAAGGTCGTCCTAATAGGACGACCTTTTCGTTTGATTTATTTTTCAGTACAAGCAATAAAGCTTTCACGTAATTGGTTTTCTGGAAGGTTCTTTCCGATGAAGACCAATGTTGAGCCGCGTTTTGTATCATTCCAATCACGACCTCTTGAGATATCAAAGCTCATTTGAACCCCTTGGAAGATGATTTGGTAATCTAATCCTTCCACGTTTAAGATTCCTTTGTAACGGTATAATTCTGGCCCGTAAATATAGACAAGCTCGTTCAACCATTCGTTAATGTTTGCGAGAACTAAAGGTTTTTCAGTCTCGATAACGAATGAGTTAATACCGCTATGGTGGCTATGACTATGGTGATGATGATGCTCGTGATCATGGTCATGGTGATCATGTTCGTGTTCATGCTCATGGTCGTGATCGTGGTGCTCATGCTCATGGTCGTGGTCATGGTCATGATGGTGATGTTCGTGATCGTGGTCACCGTGCGCATGTGTATGGCCACATTCTTCGCAATATTCTTCTTCGGCATGTTCTTGCATTTCTAAGATTTTCTTTTCAGATGCGTAGAACAATTCAAGCCCGAACATGTCGCTCATATGAACAGGACGTGCGTCAAGGTCTTGGATTTCCGCAAAAGCATTGATGCTACGAACTTCGTTAATCACTTTCGCGTAAATCGTTTCGTCTACTAAGCTATGTTTTGACATGAAAATCTTGTCCGCGAACCCAACTTGTTTTGCTGGTTCAGGTTGGTGCGCTGTTTGGTATAGGAAGTTTTTAGAATCCACAACCGTTAATACCGCATCTAAGATAAAGTGCTCGTTTAAGAATGGCACGTTAATAAATGTTTGTGCGATTGGAGCTGGATCAGCAAGACCTGTTGTTTCAAATAACACGCGGTCCACGCGAATGCCGTTTTGTTCTTTGACCATTAAAATGGATTTCAACATATCGGCAATGTCCGTACGAAGTGTACAGCAGAGGCAACCGTTATCCATTTGATAGATTTCTTCTTCAACGTCAAGCACGAATTGATGGTCTACACCGATTTCGCCGAATTCGTTAATGACAACAGCGATATGTTCGCCATGTTTTTCTTTTAAAACTTTGTTGATTAAAGTTGTTTTCCCAGCGCCAAGGAAGCCGCTGACGATTGTAACTGGAATTTTTTGTGACATAATTCTTCTCCTTCACCTTTTCCATTTTCTTCAAGTAAATTCATTGTAGCACTCTCTTAAAAAATCTCAAAATAGACTGTTTCCAGCATTTGGTTGCGAATGTGCTATACTGAAACAGAGAAAACTAGAAAGAGTGTATCGAATGACAAAACAGGAAGCACCAAACGCGGCCATTAAGAAAATCGATTGGGCCGAGCAATTTATCAACCAACACTTACATGCCTTTCGTTGCCCGTATTGCCATGATGCGATGGTTTCTGCCGAGAATCATAGCGTCGTCTGCGAAAAGGGGCACAGGTTTAATATTTCGAAAAAAGGGACCTTGCATCTCATGAAGCAAAATGCGAATACAGATTATGATGCGCCTCTTTTCCATCATCGCTATGAACTGGCGCAGAGTGGGTTCTTTGAGCCTTTATTAGAGGCAATTTTGCCGCATCTTTCGGCAGACAAAGAGAAGTTTATTGTCGATATCGGATGTGGGGAAGGCAGTCATTTATCGTGGTTCTCTAAGCGCGTGAAGGTACCTTTATGTGGAATGGATATCGCTAAAGAAGGCATCCATCAAGCGTCGATTCATTTTGGAAACCAAGCGCTATTCTTCTTAGGAGACTTGGCGAACTTGCCATTAGCGGATGAATCTTGTGGGACGCTTTTGAATATTTTAACGCCGTCGAACTATCAAGAGTTTATGCGCGTTTTAGCTCCAGGAGGGACGCTCGTGAAAGTCATCCCTGGCAACGATTATTTAACGGAATTACGCCAACAGCTCTACCGTTCAAATCCGGAAAAACAAACGTATTCGAATGCGGATATTCTAGAACGCGTGCAGTCCGAATGCCCTCAAGTCACGTTTGAAGAGGTACGTTACACGGTCGATTTAACAGAAGAAACTTATCGTCATTTACTCGAAATGACGCCTTTATACTGGGGAGCAAGTGCCGAAGATAAGGCCTATAGCACCTCTCATCCGCTCTCGCAAGTAACGGTGCACTATGTTGTGGCCATCTTGAAAAAAGCCGAAAACAAATAGGAAAAGTATGGTATAATAAACTTATTAACAAGCAGGAGGCCTAATAATGGGATTCAAAGATTTATTTTCTCGTAAAAAAGAAGAACCGAAAGTAGAAGAAAAACCGGTTCAACCAGAAGAAGTAAAAGAAGAGAAAAAGGAAGAAAAACAGGCAGTTGAGCCTGCTCCAAAACAAGTAGAAGAACAAAAAGGAACTGAAGAACCACGTGTATTCACTGTGGGGATTGAATATGTATACTCTGTTTCAAAAGACTCACCAGATATGGTCGTTGCCGGACAAGTCAATGGAACGGTGAAAGTCGGGGATGAAGTCCTTCTTACGAAACTTGGAAGCGACGACGATGAATCGTTTAGAACTGCGGTTTACGGAATTCAAGTCGGCGAAGATCGCGTGATGGAAGCAACAAATCAAAAAGCCGTTTTATGGGTGGAAGATGCGACAAAATTCTTTCCATATGTTGGAACAGTGCTTCACTCTGAAGGCGTTACTGAAAAACAATTATACTCTGCATACATTAACGCATTAGGCGAACGCTTTATCGGCGTTGAAGGTGGCGTGCTTACGGATATGGACCGCGCACATTTAACAGTATCTGATGTAGCTGAAATTTGGCGACTTCTTTTATGGTATTGCAACGCGAATGCGGAAAACGATACGGAAGAAACACGCGAAGAAAACTTCAACAAGATTCGTACTCTTGTAACGATGGTTCGCGATAAATTATTCCTTTTAGATGGCATTTACGCGGTTTATTCTAAGAAAACTGGCGAGCCATACTTATTTACAAAAACAACGACAACAGATAATGATAACTACATCACTTCACCGCCAATGGTTCATTTCGTAACGAAGGCGTTTAAAGAAAACTTGAAAGAACAAAATGAAGATACAGAAGACTTAGAACTTCGCTATATCGACAATGGAGAAGATAAAGAAGGCATTCGAAACTTCATTAGAGAAGTTGTATTACTCGACGGCGCGCAAGGCGTTCGCATCCTTTCTGAATATACTGCGATTGCGGCAGAAGGATTGATTGAGTTTCCAAACTACGAAGGCATGCGTGATGTCGACATCCCTGTAGAAAACCCAGGATTGGTTCGCTGGATGCTTCTTCTAGGTCAATTAGGAAAACCAGATACTCCTGAAAAAGAATTCCTACATGAAATGTACTTCCATTTCTTCGGACAAGAATTATTGAAGTCTACGTTCATCATTCCAATGCGTACTCATGGTGAGATTCCAGAAGCCAACGAAAATGGTGTAACAAGTTTCAAAGAAGGCATGACATTTGATTTAGCGATGGTCGACGGAAGAGAGAAGGAACAAGCCTTGATGTTCTTCACAGACTGGCTACGATTCCGCCAAAAATTCGGCGAAGAGTGGCAAGGGCTCATGCAACCAATCGATGGCAATCTAGCACTCCATGATGTAATCATCAACGGAACAGGAAACCCAGAAGCGGGTGCCTATATTACAGAAAGCATCTTTAACAAAATTAAAGAAGCCCACAAAAAAGACGCATAACGCATAAGGACTCACAGTGTGGGTCCTTATTTCTTTGATTATTTGGCAATGTTTATAGGCAGCTTTAAGGGTGATTAAATGCTGAAATTTGTCAATTTGTCTCTTGTCCTAAATTTCTTACACTTTTCTTAACTTTTCAGTTGATTTTTTCTGAGAAAAGCGCTATTATACAAATAATCTTTTGCTCTGTAATTCATTTTGCACGGCAAGAGATGTTCGACTAACGTTAACTTTCGCAGTGTTTACACCGAAGGCTAGCGTTCTTTTTTTGCGCAAAATTTAGACACTTTGTGATAAAAGAGAAGTATAGTACAATAGATAGGAAGAAAGAGAGGAGGTTTTTGATGGATACAGCAGTCTTAAAACAGAAAATTATCGCTAAAAGTAAAGAGCTTGGCATTGATAAGATTGGTTTTGCTTCTGCCGAGCCGTTTACGCACTTAGAAGAGAGCATGCGTCGTTCAAAAGAACTCGGCCATACAACGGGATTTGAGCATCCAGTGCTAGAAGAGCGTATTTATCCTGAGAAAATCTTCGATACTCCAAAAACGATTATTTCCATTGCGCTGGCGTATCCGACACTTCCGAAGAATAAGCCGGAACGTGTGAAGGGTGAGCGTCGCGGGGCCTTTGCACGGGCTTCGTGGGGAGAGGATTATCACTTTATTCTCTCAAGACGCATGGAAGCACTGATTAACTACATCAAAGAAGAAGTTCAAGACGAAGATTCCCGTTTTAAGCCGATGGTCGACACGGGTGAATTAATCGATGTCCGCGTGGCTGAGCGTGCGGGGATTGGCTTTGTCGGCAAGAATGGACTTCTCATTACGAAGGAATTTGGCTCGTATGTCTATTTAGGCGAGCTGATTACGAATATCGAGTTCCCAACCGATGAAATGGTGGACTACGGGTGCGGCGATTGTACGCGCTGTGTGGATTTCTGTCCAACCGGTGCGCTTCTGGGCGACGGTCGTATGAATGCTATGCGCTGTTTGTCGTATCAGACGCAGACGAAAGGCTTTATGCCACAAGAGTTTCGTAAAAAAATCGGGCATGTGATTTACGGCTGTGACATTTGCCAGCAAGTGTGTCCGTATAATAAGGGAAAGGATTTTCACTTGCATCCAGAAATGGAGCCATCCGTTGAGGAGACGCATCCGCTATTGAAGCCGCTCGTGACGATTTCGAATAAGGAATTCAAGGAGCGCTTTGGTAAAATGGCTGGATCGTGGCGTGGGAAGAAGCCGTTGCAGCGAAATGCAATTATCGCCCTGGCCAACTACCGTGATAAAACGGCGGTGCCACTCCTACTACGTGTCATGAAAGAAGATATGCGCCCTGTGATGAAGGGGACCGCTGCATGGGCCGTTGCAGAAATCGTGAATGAGTCGAATGAAGAGATGATTCATTATTTTAAAGAGCAAAAAGCGGCCGCAACGAAGAAACTCGAATCGCTCGAAAATCCGTCGAAGGAAGATATCGAGTTAGTTGAAGAATTAGACAAAGCAATTGTAGTTTTACAAGAAAAATATAGAGAAGAGGCAACCAAATGACGGTGAATCATATCGTATTATTTGAACCACAGATCCCAGCAAATACTGGGAATATCGCAAGAACCTGTGCGGCGACGAATTCGCCACTGCACTTGATTGAACCGCTTGGATTCTCGACAGATGACAAGCATTTAAAACGCGCGGGGCTTGATTATTGGCATGATGTCGATATTACGTATCATAAATCCCTTGAAGCGTTCTTAGAGTATTTAGGAGAACGTCCATTATATTTAATTACAAAATTCGCCAACCAAACTTATGATGAGGTGGATTTAGCCCGTGATGAGGAACAATTCTTCATGTTCGGGAAAGAAACAACCGGCCTTCCTGAAGAGTTTATGCGCGAAAACGAAGAAAAATGCTTGCGTCTTCCGATGAACGATACGCATGTAAGGTCATTGAACTTGTCGAATACGGCAGCGATTGTCGTGTACGAAGCGCTTCGCCAACAACGTTTTGCAGGGCTTGAACTCGTGCACACGTATGACCATGATAAATTGAAGTAGGTGACAGGGATGAATCAAAACTTATATCAATGTATTGTATACGCCATTTGTGCGATTGCCTTTGTGATTTTAGCATTTACTTCGAAGCCCCTCTATGGAATTGTGGCAGTTTTATTTGCCCTGTCGTCAATCGTCAATGGGATTCGTTATTTCAAAGGGAAGTAAAATTGCAAAATGAGGCTAGTTATGATACAGTGGATGACAGTTAAATAGCAAAATTGATGAAAAAGAGAGTAGTTTTTAACCGAATGTATTAGCGAGTTGGAAGGGTGAAAGCCAACCATTCATTAAAAATGAACCGCACTTTTGAAATGATTATTTGAAATGTAGGATAATCCGGATTCGCCGTTACCGAGTAAAGTGGCTCAATTTGAGCAAGCAGAGTGGTACCACGGGAATTCTCGTCTCTATATGACTGTCGTCGTATAGGGATTTTTTTGTGTAAATGGATATCCGAATATAAAAACCAAAGAAAAGGAGAACAAAGATGAATTACAAGAAAATTGTTGCAGAACAAATCGCAAAAACAGTCGGTGAGCATTTAAGCGTTGACGAAATCGTATCAATGATTGAAGTGCCTAAATACGCAAACCAAGGGGACCTCGCTTTCCCTGCATTTACACTTGCAAAAGTATTACGTAAAGCACCTCAAGCTATCGCGACAGAAATCGTGGAAGCTGTAAGTGATAAGCACATCGAACGCGCAGAGGCAATGGGACCATACGCGAACTTCTTCTTAGAACGTAGCGCTTTTGCTGATGAAGTATTAAAAGAAGTCTTAGAACTTGGAGAACATTACGGTGACTGGGATTACGGTCAAGGACGTAAAGTCGTGATCGATATGTCTTCACCAAATATTGCAAAACCAATGTCAATGGGACATTTACGTTCAACAGTAATCGGGAATGCGATTGCGAACCTTGAGAAAAAAGTGGGCTACGAGCCAATTCGTATCAACCACTTAGGAGACTGGGGAACACAATTCGGGAAACTCATTGAAGCGTACAAATTATGGGGAAGCGAAGAGCTTGTAAAAGCAGATCCAATCGCAGAACTGATTAAATTATACGTTCGTTTCCACGAAGAAGCAGAACTAGACCCAACGCTCGATGACAAAGGTCGTGCATGGTTCAAAAAACTAGAAGATGGAGATGCTGAAGCCGTTCGTCTATGGGAATGGTTCAGAAGTGAATCCTTAAAAGAATTCAACCGCGTATATGACTTACTAGGCGTGACTTTTGATTCATACAATGGTGAAGCGTTCTATAACGACAAGATGGACGTTGTGGTCGACATGCTTGAAGACGCCAACTTACTAAAAGTGGATAACGGCGCTACAATCGTAGACCTTGAAAAATATGATTTACCACCAGCGTTGATTAAAAAATCAGACGGCGCAACACTATACATGACACGTGACTTAGCAGCCGCAAACTACCGTAAGAATACTTATGATTTCGCAAAATGTATTTACGTGGTAGGGATGGAACAATCAAACCACTTCAAACAATTAAAAGCAGTCTTAAAAGAATTAAACTTACCTTGGTCTGAAGATATCGTGCATATTCCATTCGGACTAATCACATTGAACGGTAAGAAATTATCGACACGTAAAGGAAAAATCATCCTTCTTGAAGGCGTGTTAAAAGAAGCGACAGAACTTGCTTTGAAACAAATCGAAGCAAAAAATCCATCGCTTGAAAACAAAGAAGCTGTAGCACACGCTGTTGGGGTGGGTGCGGTGATTTTCCACGACTTGAAGAACGACCGTACAAACAACTTCGACTTTGCGCTTGAAGAAGTCGTACAATTCGAAGGAGAAACAGGGCCATACGTACAATATACACATGCTCGTGCGATGAGTATTTTACGTAAAGCCAACCATACTGTCGATACAAAAGAGGCCTTCTCATTAACAGACGATGATGCGTGGGAAATATTGAAACTCATCGAAAACTATCCAAACGTAGTCCGCTTTGCTGAAGAAAAATGTGAACCATCAGCGATTGCGAAATTCGTTATCAACTTAGCACAAGCGTTCAACAAATATTACGCACATACAAAAGTACTCGTTGAAGATGAAGCCTTCAACAGCCGTATCGCTTTAGTACAAACAACAGCAAGCATCCTAAAACAAGGCTTAGCGCTTCTTGGCGTAGCTGCTCCAGATGAAATGTAGTCATTGACATCAAGTAGGATAAGCCGTATACTAAATGCACATATAGAAGCGATGAACAAGCGCAGTAGTGGTTGTCCACGGGAGAAAGAAGAGAATTGTCGGTTGGTGCAAGACAATCCCCCACATCCGCGAAGTACACTTGGGAGCTATCCGTCAGGACGTCTCATCCGCGATAAGGATGCTCGAGTGGATGATGCCTGGCATCGTCAACAAGGGTGGTAACACGGTGAAAATCGTCCCTAATAGTCTTTTTGGCTATTAGGGATTTTTTATTTACAAGAAAGAAGGGAAGAAACAAGATGAACATTATCGATGATTTAGAATGGCGCGGCGCCATCAACCAAATGACAGATGAAGAAGGCTTACGTGCCTTAACGAGCGAAAAGGCTGTATCACTCTACTGTGGGGTAGACCCAACTGGAGACAGCATGCACATTGGACACTTAATTCCATTTATGATTCTTCGTCGTTTCCAATTAGCAGGACATAAACCAGTCATCTTAATTGGTGGAGCGACAGGTTCTATCGGAGATCCAAGTGGTCGTACAAGCGAACGTGTGCTTCAATCAATGGAACAAGTTCAACACAATGTAGAAAAATTAACAGCGCAAATGAAGAAATTATTCTTCACAACAGATGAAGACCAAGCAACATTACGCCTTGTAAACAACTACGATTGGACAAAAGATTTATCATTACTAGACTTCTTACGTGACTACGGGAAGCATTTCAACTTGAATACAATGCTGGCGAAAGACGTTGTCGCAATCCGTCTAGAAGTGGGAATTTCATTTACTGAATTCTCTTACCAAATCCTACAATCAATGGACTTCTTACATTTATTCAAGACAGAAGACGTGCAAGTCCAAATCGGTGGTGCGGACCAATGGGGGAACATCACTTCAGGGCTTGAGTTAATCCGTAAAGTAGAAGGCGCAGAGTCTCGTGCGTACGGTTTAACAATTCCATTGATGTTAAAATCAGATGGTACAAAATTCGGAAAATCAGCGGGTGGTGCTGTATGGCTCGATCCTGAAAAGACAACTCCATACGAATTCTACCAATTCTGGTTAAACCAGGATGACCGCGACGTGATTAAATACATCAAGTACTTCACATTCCTAGAACGCGAAGAAATCGAAGCGCTCGAAGAAAAAGTAGCCACAGAACCACATAAACGTGAAGCACAAATCCGACTTGCTGAAGAAGTGACTCGCTTCGTCCACGGCGAAAAAGCTTTAGAAGATGCGAAGAAAATTACAAACGCGCTCTTCACAGGGAACGTACAACAATTAACAGCCGACGAAATCGAACAAGGCTTCAAAAACATGCCAACATTTGAAAGTTCAAAAGAAAGCCAAAACCTAGCAACATGGCTTGTGGACCTTGGCATCGAACCATCAAGAAGACAATCACGCGAAGAGATTCAAAACGGCGCGATTTCTATCAACGGTGAAAAAGTAACAGATTTAGAATTCGAATGGACGAAAGAACAATCCTTCGAAGAACGCTTCGTCATCGTCCGCCGCGGCAAGAAAAAATACTTCTTAGTAGTGTTGAAATAAAAGACTTCTGGATGATTCTTTTGAATCCTTGCGGGAGTAAGCCAAAAGCTAAAAGAAAATGGACTCACAGTGTGAGTCCATTTTCTTTTAGTGGTTTCAAATCCTTCGCACCGTGAAGGATTTTCGCAAGGCTGTTTAGGCATAAGAAAATCACGAGTGATGAAGCTTATGTCAATCAGCTACTGCGTATAACTCTTTAAGCTTCTCTTATTTGATGAGCCCACGTTACTGTGATGATAAAATCCTCAGAATTCTTCAGAATCATCCTGTCCTTTTTTATATATAAAACCACTAAAAAAATGATTCTTAACGAATCTGACGATAACGAGCAATTCACAAAGTTTGAACTAAAAAATGTTTTAAATAAATTTTTAAACATGCTATAAACGCCTACACAATCGTATTTCAAAAGCAAATGTAAAAAACACAATATGACATATACGTTATATTGCAAAATAACTTTTTGGCCAAAAGGCGGAATTTGTTGGCTCCCAAACTCAAGATTTAGTGAGCGCATTTCGAATGCAAAAGCCAGAATTTTCCCATTTAAACCTGCACCTGCTCAATCCCTAGAAGCTCAATCTGCTTTAACGCAGAATGTGCAGAGTTATTTTCAAGCGGAGAAAAAATAAGATTCCAAAGAATGGGCGGATTTTATAATAACCGTAATGGGGGATAGGATTAAATGCGAAATAGCGGCCGTTAGAATTTTTCTATACGGCCGCTTTGAGGCTTTGAAGGTGAGAGACTTCGGCTCGAACCGGTCCCCCATTACAGTTATTATCAATAAATCCGCAAGGATTCTTTGGAATCATTTTTATTGTCAAAAATCGACAAAAATTCACATTTTACCCTGTAATAATTCACAAAAAATAACCATTTATGTATCAAAAAGGTCAGTCGTTCGGGTTATGTTACAGCTTTATTACAAGGTATTATCAATTCGAAGAAAATCAACATCGACCTAAAGTCCTATGGTATTATAGTACCAAGTTAAGTTTTATTAAAAGCCGTGACCGGCTACTTCGAATATATATTAGTGAGAAACATTGGAGGAAAATCACTTGAAGAAACGTTTATTAACAGTATTAGTAACAGGAACAGTATTATCATTAGGAGCTTTAGCGCCATCAGTTAACGCGCAAGATTTCGATTCACAAATCGAAACAGTTAACTCATCAATCGCTAACATCAATGAGAAAAAATCAACAGTTAATTCTACAATCGATACATTAGCGAAAGAATTATCTGATGTACAAACTAAAATTGATACAACTCAAGCTAAAAAAGCTGAAGTTCAAGAACAAATCGAAACATTAAAAGCTGAAATTGCTAAATTAGAAAAAGTAATCGCAGAACGTAACACACGTTTAGAAGAACAAGCTCGTTCAGTACAAACAAATGGTGCTCGTTCATACTTAGATTTCTTATTAAACGCTGAAAGCTTATCAGATGCGGTTAGCCGTATCGGTGTTGTAATGGACTTAATGGGTGCAAACCGCGAGTTAATGCAACAACAAGCTGAGGACAAAAAACAAGTAGAATCTAAAGAAGAAGCTCAACAAGAAAAATTAGCTGAACAAGAAGCAGCTGAAAAAGAATTAGCTTCATTACAAACAGAATTAAACGATACTTTCTCTAAAAACAAAGTATTATTAGCAAACCTTTCACAAGAAGAGTTAGCTGAAATTGCAAAACGTGATGGATTAGTTGCTGAAAAAGAAGCTTTCAAAAAACGTTTAGCTGAAGAAAAAGCAAAAGCAGAAGCAGAAGCAGCTCGTATTGCTGAAGCATCTCGTCAAGCATTAGCAGCACAAGCTTCACAATCACAAACAACTGCTACGCAAACTTCATATGAAGCTCCTGCACCTGCAGCAGCTAGCACAGCTTCAACTTCAAGCTCTACTTCAACACCAGCAGCTCAAACACAAACATCAAGCTACACTTACACAGCTGGCGGAGGTTTCCCAGCAGTTGACCCAAGTTTCCGTGCTTCACTTAACGGTGGATACTTCGGACAATGTACTTACTACGTATTTAACCGTATGGCACAAGTTGGTACACCAATCGGTCACAGCATGATGGGTAACGCGGCTGAATGGCCATCATACGCTCGTAGCTATGGATACTCAGTATCTCACTCACCATCAGCTGGTTCAGCAATCGTATTCCAACAAGGTTTAGCAGGTGCTGACCCAACTTACGGACACGTAGCTTTCGTAGAAGCAGTTAACGCAGATGGTTCATTATACAGCTACACTTACACAGCTGGCGGAGGTTTCCCAGCAGTTGACCCAAGTTTCCGTGCTTCACTTAACGGTGGATACTTCGGACAATGTACTTACTACGTATTTAACCGTATGGCACAAGTTGGTACACCAATCGGTCACAGCATGATGGGTAACGCGGCTGAATGGCCATCATACGCTCGTAGCTATGGATACTCAGTATCTCACTCACCATCAGCTGGTTCAGCAATCGTATTCCAACAAGGTTTAGCAGGTGCTGACCCAACTTACGGACACGTAGCTTTCGTAGAAGCAGTTAACGCAGATGGTTCATTATACATCTCTGAAATGAACGTACGTGGATTAAACGTAATCTCTTACCGTACAATCTCAGCAAGCGTTGCAGCTCAAGCAACATACATCCGTTTCTAATATGAAATGAAATGACCGTCTCCTGAAAGGGAGGCGGTTTTTGTTTGCACTTTTTAGGGAAGCGCCGCTTTAACTGGAATAGGTTGACACATCCCCTCGCATTCCTTATGATAAAGAAAAAACGTGAGGGAGTACTCTAATGAAGAAAATTTTGAAATTAACAATGGTGTTGTTAGGAGCATTATTTGTTTTAGTCGGATGTAGCTCAGAAGCTAAAAGTGAATTTGTTTTTGATCTTAGTGATATAAATCAAAAAATAACCTATGTATACGATAAAGAAAAAGATTCAGTTTCATCTGTAACATTTAATCTCATCTACGACATTTCAAAAAGTAAAGAAATCGAAGAAAGAGCACGTAGTACCCAAAAACTAATAGTAGACGACGCGAGCGGTGTTGAAGGGGTTAAAGTCACTCAATCTGATAGCGCAAAAGAACTAAAGATAACGATTGAAATGGATCTTAAGAAGTTCAACTACGATGATGAGAAGACAGCTGCTAAAGCGCCAGCTCTATATAGTAGCGTTCATACAGCGGTAATAAAGAAAAATGATATTTACAGCTTTGAAGAATCTAAAAAGAGTATTTTAAAAGAAGGATTTAAAGAAGTGAAATAGTCGAATAGAAACTTGGATTTCAGTGAATGGAATCCAAGTTTTTTATATAAATGATGAGTGTGGACTTCAACAGAATTTGACAAACGATAGTTCATTTTCTATGATTAAGGCAAGTCAGATTAAAGGAGTATTTGAATGAAGAGAATCTTGAAACTATCCATTCTATTAATGGGGGCGTTATTTGTTTTACTAGGATGTAGCCAAGAAACAAAAAGTGAATTTGTTTTACAGGAGATTGCTAATAAGACGAAATTAACCTATGTATATGATAAAGAGAAAGATTCAGTTTCTAAACTAACGATGGAAATCGTTTACGACATCACCAAAGACGAACGATATACAGAAGCCGCTCGTAGTCAACGAGACGAGGTTGTAGCGGAGATGGAAGGAATTGAAGGTGTTACATACACTAAGAAGGACGATAATAACTACATTACGCTAACGATTGAAGTCGACGTTAATAAATTTAAGTTCGATGATGCGGCAAGTCGCAAGAAGGCGCCAACACTCTATAACACCGTTAATGCAGCTTTGAAAAGAAAGGATAGTATTGTTAGCTACCAATTATCTAAAGCCGCTATTTTAGAATACGAGTTTAAAGAAGTGAAATAAAGGGGAGTTTTCTAATGAAGAAAATCTTGAAGTTATCGATTGTACTATTAGGAGCGTTATTTGTATTGCTAGGTTGCCGTTCGGAAAGTAAATCAGTCTTTGTTTTACAAACAGATACTTCGAAAGTTACTTATACCTATGTATATGACAAAGAAAATGACACAGTTTTATCTCTAACAACCGATATAGTAGTACGTTTATCAGGGGTTCAGGAATTTGCAACAGAAACACGTCAAAAAAGAGATGAACTCGTGAATCAAATGAAAGATATTGAGGGCGTAAAAGTCACTTCGTCAGATGGTGAAAATGCAATAGGTTTCACTATTGAAATAGATGTGAAGAAGTTCAAATTGGATGACGCAGAAAGTCGTGAAAAAGCGCCAAGTTTGTATCAAACAATGGATACCGCACTGATTAAGAAAGATGATAAAGTCAGCTTTTCAGCGTCTAAAGAAAGCATTGAACGACTTGGACTTGAAGAGCAAAAAGAAGAGAAATAAATATAGAAGAACTTGGGTTACGGCAAACGTAATCCAAGTTTTTTATTGGAGGAACAGCATAAATTCACCTTTTTAAGGCAGAGAGATTGCCTAAGTGGCGGTGAGGTGCTACAATACAAACATAAATAACATTTTCGGGGCAAGGTGAAATTCCTGACCGGTGGTATAGTCCACGAGCCGATTGGCATGATCTGGTGCAATTCCAGAACCGATAGTATAGTCTAGATGTGAGAAAATGGCACTATTTCAACAAGTCTATTTGACGAGCAGTATTGAAAGGTCCATTTCAATACTGCTTTTTTCTTTGAAACTGAGAAACAGTGCAATTTCCTTCGCCCTATGAAGGAGGACGTACCATGAGTACAAATGTAAGAAAGTCGAACAGAACATCGGCTAAAAAAATTGTTCTAGTAGGAGTTTTTGGTGCGATTAGTACCGTGTTAATGCTGTTGTCATTCAACGTACCGTTTATCCCAACATTCGTGAAGCTCGACTTCTCGGATTTACCAGTGTTGCTGGGTGGATATCTTCTTGGACCATTGCACGGAAGCTTGATTGCGCTCATCAAAGTGTTGCTCAACTTCTTCTATAATGGGTCAATGACCTTTGGAATCGGAGAGACAGTGAACTTAATCGGTAGCTTAAGCTTTATGTTACCAGCAGTGCTTTACTATCAACGCCGCCGTAATTTTAAATCAGCGGTGATTAGCTTAGTCATCGGTACGATTTCAGCGACAGTGGTGTTACTGCTAGCAAACTATTTCGTGATGTTCCCACTTTACGCAACAGCGATGAACTTCCCAATGGAAAAAATCGTGGCTGCAGCACATGCGTTAAATCCATTTGTAACAGACTTAGGGTCATTAATGGCATTTGCATTGCTTCCGTTTAATATAGTGAAGTTTGGCTTAAATAGCGTACTTGCGATGTTAATGTACAAGCGTTTAGCACAAACCTTAAAATTAGAACATTAATCTAGAGTCGGGCTTCGTGCCCGGCTTTTTGTTTAGAGGAAAATTTCTTCTATATAATAGTAGAAAACTGCTTAGAAATTTGCAGAAACTCTTTATTTCCAATAGCAATCTATGAAAAAATGAGGTAGGATAGATAAGAATGAGGTGAACCAATGAAAGGAAAAACATGGACTAAGTTGCAACAGTTCATCGTTGCACTGAGCGCCGTTCTCATGGGAATGAGCGGTTATTTAACCATTACACAAGGAACATTCTTTGGACTAGCGGCACCGACCGTTTCCGTTCTATCCATCTTCTTTAGCAGCCTTTTACTTTGGCTCTTTGTCGCAACAGACTGGCCGAGTGTTCTCTGCTATGTGATGTTAGGAATTGGGATGCTTCCTGGAGTGAATTACTCACAGATTTTCAGTCTGTCGTTTGGGAACACAACCTTTGTATTCCTATTATTTACATTCTTAATGACTTACGCTTTGGAACAAACGCCCGCACTGAGACGATTCGTTGCGCGTGCGCTCGGTAGCTCCTTTGCAGGGAAGTCTCCATGGCATTTTATCGGGGCCTTTTATGCCAGCGTTCTTGCCATAAGTCTCTTTATTTCGCCGACGATTCTCTTTATGATTGTCTTCCCGATTTACGAGGAAATCATGGCCGTTCTTGGGTTGAAAAAAGGGGATAGAGAAGCTTCAGTACTCCTGATCGCACTTTTTGCCACGGTGGCAATCGGTACTGCGATGACGCCAATCAACCACGTCTTCTCTGTGACCGCCATGGCGCTTTATAAGAGTGCAACGGGAATCGCGATTTCCAACGCGCAATATATGATGATTGGAATTCCAGCCGGGCTCGTGCTCTTTATCGCGATGGGAGTTGTTCTTAGAACGATTTGGAGAGTGGATTTGTCAAACGTCGAAATGAAACCACTGGAATCGCTTGAAGCACTTCCTGCCAAATCAAAACGCGAAACCGCGACAGTGCTTATCTTTATGGGAGTCGTCTTACTATGGGTGTTACCAGAACTCGTAGGAGGATTCTTACCAGACGTCGCTGCCTTTCTAAAAACTGCAGGAATGGCATTTCCACCGATGATTGGGGTCATCGTGATGGCGATTCTGTCATTTGACGGGAAACCACTCTTATCGATTCAAGAAGGACTTCAAAAGGGTGTGTACTGGCCAAGTATGTTCTTGGTAGGTGCCACTTTAAGTATGGGAACTCTTGTCACAAAACCGGAGTTAGGAGTGATTGGACTTCTTGAAAGTTCACTCGTACCGGTGTTTGCGACACTAGCTCCAATTCTTGTCGTGATCATCTTCGTCCTCTGGGCAGGATTACAAACAAATGTCTCTTCAAACTTAGTAACCGTATCGGTAGTCACAACCGTATTAACGACCGTCTATGCGACAGGCTCAGTCGACGTCCAAGCTGGAACCATTGCCTGCTTGATTGGATTCATGGCGAGTCTTGCCTTCATGACACCACCAAGCATGCCGTATGTAGCGATTTCCGTTGGTTCTGGTTGGACGAATGCAAAAGATGCCTTTGTATACGGAGGAGGGATATTCCTACTCAGTGCCGCTAGTGCGATTATTGTAGGCTACCCATTAGGCGTATTCTTTGGAATTTAAATGAGGAGGAAATCTCTTGTTAGAAAAACAACGCGCAGAAATTGATGCCATCGACCGCGAAATTGTGGCGCTCTTTGAACGCCGCATGCAAGTCGTTGTCGATGTCGCTCGTATTAAAAAAGAAAATGGCATCGCGATTTTAGATGCCAGTCGCGAAAAAGAAGTGATTGCCAAGGTGCAGTCGTACTTGAAAGATGCCACATTGAAAGAAGAGTTGGCAGAAGCTTACGAGACTTTGATGAAGGTCTCAAAGGACTATCAGAAAAAAAGAATGAATCATTAATAGAACGAATCTCTTAGAAGGTAATCCTATCTAAGAGATTTTTTGTATTGTGATTATATTAAAAGGAAATCCAGCTCTTTCAAGAAAAAGGTGTAATTGAAAAGAGAAGAGTGCTAGAATAACATTAGTTGAATGTATTGATGTAAAGGAGTGGAGGGAAATGGAGAATTCTTTAGAAATCATTTTACAAAGAACTGAATGGTTTAGACAAGCTCGATTTGGGATGTTTATTCATTTTGGTCTTTATGCGATTCCTGGAAGGGGAGAATGGATTCGCAGTAATGAAAAAATGACAATTGAAGACTATCAACCTTATTTTGACGCATTTAATCCAAGTGAATTCGATGCCAAAGTATGGGCAAAGGCTGCTAAAGAAGCGGGAATGAAGTATGTCGTATTGACGGCTAAACATCACGACGGATTTTGTTTATTTGATTCCGAGTATACAGATTATAAAATTACCAATACACCCTTTGGAAGGGATTTGGTTCGGGAATTTGTAGAGGCAGTAAGGGCTGAAGGACTTCGAGTCGGACTATATTTTAGTCTGCTGGACTGGTATCATCCGGATTATCCGAAGTACTCAGATCGACATCATCCTATGAGAGGAAATATCGCTTATAAGGATGAACAAATCGATTTTGACCGCTATTTGGAATTTATGCACCACCAAGTGGAAGAAATTGTCACCAAATACGGAAAGCTAGACATCCTTTGGTTTGATTTTTCATATGCAGAGATGTTTGGTGAAAAATGGAAAGCGAGTGAACTAATTGATCTTGTTCGAAAGCATCAACCAGACGTTGTCGTTGATAACCGATTAGAGACTTCCGGGGAAGGGTTTGGAAGTATTTCAACAGAAGAGATTCATTCTTATTCTGGAGACTTTGTTAGTCCTGAACAAATTTTACCCCATGAAGGGATTCGGAATTATAAGGGAGAGTTATTACCTTGGGAATTGTGTCTTACGATGAATAATCACTGGGCGTATAACCCAAGCGGCAAACTCTATAAGAGCCCTAAAGTACTCATACGTAAACTGGTCGAATGTGTCAGTAAGGGTGGAAACATGATTTTAAATGTGGGACCAAATGCAAAGGGAAGCTTTCCTCAAGAGAGTATCGATATTTTGCGTGAAATAGGATGCTGGATGAAGAGCAATGGAGAATCTATCTACGAAGGAGAATTAGTGAATCTGCCAAAACCGGAATGGGGTTATTATACAAAGAATGGGAAAATTTTGTATGCTCATGTGTTTGAACAACCTATTGGACCGATTGCGTTAACAGGGATCGATAAAGAGAAGATTGAACGGTTGAGTTTTGTCCATGATGGTAGCGAAGTAAGAATTTCTAACAGTTGGACTACTTTAGCCTTTCAAAATATTTGTTTTGCACAATATGGAGAAATTGGGGCTTACACCTATCCATTGCCAGATGAGGTGGACAGTGTTATCAAAATCGAATTAAAAGAAGAAATCTGATGGTATAATGAATGAGCAAAGGAGGGGTTACATGTTCGAACACTTATCTTTTAAAGGCGAGTGGAGAGCGTATCAAAAGCGCATTTTAGAAAAGAGCGATTCGATTATGGCGGATGGCCATATTCATTTGGTGGCGGCTCCAGGTTCTGGGAAAACGACGCTAGGAATTGAATTTATCCGTCGTAATAGTAAGCCGGCGCTTATTTTAGTGCCGACTGTAACAATTCGTCAGCAGTGGGTGGACCGTATTCGTGAGGCGTTTTTGGATGATGCGCGTCTAGCCGATGAAATGATTTCGCAAAATCTGAAACAGCCAAAGACAATCACCGTTGCGACGTATCAAGCGTTGCATAGTGCCATTAATCGTCTGGAAGGCGAAGCGGAAGTTGAGGATACGGACGATATCGTCGAAAACGAGCACTTTGATTTTAAAGACGTGGATATTATTGCACTCTTCAAGAATGCGTCTCTAGGAACATTGTGCCTCGATGAGTGTCATCACTTGCGAAATGAATGGTGGAAGAGTCTAGAAACTTTCCGTAAATCCTTTGCGGATATAAATGTGATTTCGCTAACGGCAACACCGCCATATGAAGGAGAACCTGCACTGTGGGAGCGTTATGTGGCCATGTGTGGAGAAATTGATGAAGAAATTACCGTTCCTGAACTTGTTAAAGAGGGCAGTTTGTGTCCGCACCAGGATTATGTGTATTTCTCTTTCCCAACGAAGGAAGAAGAGAAACAACTCGATCAGTTTTCTACGCAGAAGAGAGCATTCTTGAAAAAGTTATCCTCTGATTCGATGTTTTGCGAGGCAGTGAGAACTAGCCGTGCGCTCGATGGAACCATCTCGGAAGATGAACTCTTAAATGAGCCAAAGTATCTCTCGGCAACACTGATTTTCCTACGTCATAAAGGCATCGAGTTTCCGAAACATTTCCAACAATTACTGGGGGCGAGCCTCCTTCCGTCGTTTGACTTGGCGTGGTTTGAAATCCTCTTACAAGGAATGTTATTTGACATTCCGCATTGGTATGATTTATCCGAAGAAGACTGTAAAGAATTGAAGCATGAGTTGAAATCGCTCGGATTGATTGACCGTAAACAAGTGCAGCTGCTTCGCAATAAACAACTCGACCAGCTATTAAATCAATCGCTTGGGAAATTAAATGCCGTCAGAGAAATCTTTAAGGCTGAATATGAAACCTTAGGCAGCGAATTGAGACAGTTGATTCTAACCGACTTCATTCGAAAAGATTTTGAGGTGCACTTAGGAAATCCAGAAGTCCAATATAGCCAACTGGGCGTATTACCGTACTTTGAAGTTCTACGTAGAGAGCTTGTGGAGCACCAATTAGACGTTCCTGTGGCGGTTTTGACAGGAAGTCTCGTGATTATCCCGACAGGTGTAAAATCGCGTTTAGAGGCTATTTTTGGCCCCGATAAGATTACCTTCCAACAAGTGGGACAGCTCGATGAGAAGGATTATGTAAAGGTCCGTTTAGTAGGCTCGCAACATGACTTAGTCAGCGCCGTGACTCAGCTTTTCCAAGAAGGGCAAATCCATGTCGTAATTGGGACAAAATCTCTCCTCGGCGAAGGTTGGGATGCGCCATGCGTGAACTCATTGATTCTCGCTAGCTTTGTCGGAAGTTTCATGCTCAGCAATCAGATGCGAGGTCGCGCGATTCGCATTTGGCCGGAAAATCCGGATAAGACAAGTAGCGTTTGGCATCTGGTGTCGATTAATCTTGCGGAGAAAAAACTCTTCAAGAAGAAAGAAGACGAAGAGGTTGCTGTGGGAATCGATAGTCCGGATATGGAATTATTACAACGCCGCATGAAGCAGTTCTTAGGACTACACTATAATGAAAATACAATTGAATCAGGCGTGGATCGACTAGACCTTGGAACAATCAAGTTTACGAAGAAGGATTTAACAAAACTGAACCAAGAAACTATCGAACGCTCGCGTAACCGCGAAGAGTTAAGGGAACGCTGGAACGAATCCCTTCCGCTTCTAGAAGACATGGAAGTTTCCAATGAAGTGGGAGTGGACAAGACGTTCTTGCCAACCGTTCTGCTGACAGACGCACGAAAAATTTTAACCTATGCGCAAGCAATCGCACTGACGGAACTGATTGTTTACCTTATTCTAGATTTTGCGAACGGACCGTCCCAACTCTTATATCCAGTGGGAATTCTATCGATGATCGTATTAAATATCGTCTGGTTGAGATATTTCCTATACAAGAGCCCGTATAAACGCCTTGAACTTTTTGCCGAAGCCGTCCGAAAAGCCTTGCTAGCGTCCGGACATTTGCAGACCCAAAACTGCAAGGCCAGAGTCGTTCGTGGGGATAAGAATTCGATTCATACCGCCACTTATCTAAAGGGTGGAACCTTGCGCGAAAAAGAAATTTTTGCACAGGCGCTATCGGAATTCTTTGCTCCAATCGAGAACCAGCGCTATATTCTAAGGGCTACGACGTGGGTCAATGACCAAACGAAGTATTTCGCCGTTCCAAGTATGTTCGATAAGCGAAAAGAAGACGTCATCGCCTTTGTTGCCAACATCGAAAAATACATCGGCTCATACGAAATCATCTACACCCGAAACGTAGAGGGCCGTCATATTCTCCTAGATGCTCGTATGAACGCATTAGGAAATAAACAAGAGCGCACCTTCTCGAAGAAGAAAGTCACCTCTAAACTAAAATAACCCATAAAGAATCTAGCCAAAAGTGGACTAGATTCTTTATGTTTTTACGGTAAAATCCTTGCATTCTATTTCAAACTATTGTAAGATATCTGAGTACGAAATTTTAATATTTGCTGGAGGGGTAGCGAAGTGGCTAAACGCGGCGGACTGTAAATCCGCTCCTTCGGGTTCGGCAGTTCGAATCTGCCCCCCTCCACCATTGGGGTATAGCCAAGCGGTAAGGCAACGGACTTTGACTCCGTCATTCGTTGGTTCGAATCCAGCTACCCCAGTCCTACAGGCACCGATTCCGGTGCCTTTTTTGTTGCCCAACTTTTCTGCACAAGCCTAAGTTCTTTCGGCTCTTTGTCAAATAGTGTTGATGAAGAAATTTAGGAAGGGATTAAGCAACTAATTGTTGCTTAATTCCTTTTTGTTTTGGGCCAAACATTTTTGTTATTAAGATAATCCTGTTTCTAAAATGGTAATAGTTTTTAAAACCGTAGGCATTTCTTTTAAGCACTTTTATTTTATTGTTTATTCCTTCGATAGGGCCATTTGTTCTAGTTGGATACTCACAAGTATTTTGAATATATGGCAAGTAAGTCATAAGAGTCTTTAATACTCTTTTTAACCCAGGAGATAGGTCTAATTGCGTAGCTGCTTCAATCGTTTCCTTGAATTCTATATAATCTCTATCCTGTATACATTCACGAAGTGAATGTACAACCTCATAATCATGTTTAAGAGATGGATTGTTTTCTAAGATATAATCCACAATTCCTTGGGTTGTCATAAAGCTTTCAAAAAGCTTATAACGATTATATTTATAGTTCTGAAGTTCATTAGGATTCTTTAAAATTAACTTCCAATAATGTTTTAACTTTCGATATAATTTAGCGTCTTTATAACGATGTTGATTCATGACACGTACCCGAGTTCGATTTAATTCTCTATTTAAGGCTTGTGCGATGTGAAAAGGATCAATGATAATTTTAGCGTTAGGAAACATTTCTTTTATTAATTGAATGTACGGTACGTACATATCGATAGAGATAGTTTTTACCTTTAATCTAGTCTTAGGCTCAAAACGATAAAAATATTGTTTCAAACTGTAAGATTTTCTATCTCGTACAACATCGACCAGCTTGTGTGTAGTGCTATCACAAATAATGAAGCTCATATTACTATCGGAAGATTTGACGGATTTAAATTCATCAAAACACAGATGCTCAGGTAAATCGTGTAATGGTTTAATGGTCAATAATCGTGCTGTATCATCTATAATACGTCTTACAGTATGAACTGAAACATTTGTTTCTTTTGCGATATATGTTTCAGATACTGTTTCACTAATTTTTGATTTGATTTCATTTTTTAATCGTTTAGAGATATGACAGTTTTTTTCTACGATTCGACTAGTGTCTGCAGTAAATGAAGAGCCGCATTCTCTACAGAGAAATCTCTGCTTGCGTAGATTTAAGTAGGCCGGAAGGCCTGAAACAGAACAGAGAGTGATACGAGAAGTTTTCGTGCCATTTTTGACGATATTATTATTTTGGCTAACACATCCACAGACAGTACAAAATTCTGGTTTATGCGTATATGTAGCTGAATAAAATAAAGATTTTCTCTTTTTAAATATCTTCTCTTGAACTTTATTATCCCAAATAATGTTTTTATCTTTGATTTGTAGCGTAGCTTCTAGTATATTGTTCATATGGTCATCATCCTTTTGTATTAGGTTTAGCGATTTTAATATAACGGATGTTGGCCTTTTTGTATACACTAAAATAGGGTTGTGGAAAATTTCCATCAACCCTAGAAATTATAGAACCGTTCTTTCCACCCGTCGCAGCACCGAACCATGTTGTTCCGGTCCCGCCGACTGAAATTATTTGTAATTTTCTTGTTGACTGAATTTTGATAGAGCAGTTGAAAAAGATGTCTCGAAAGATTTGAAAAGTTCCATAGTAGCAGTAATAGGGAATAGCATTCAAAGTGAATTACGACCTCTTGAAAAATCATTTTCTAGAGGTCGTTTGAATCTTGAAAGAGCTTGAGACTTCGGCTCAAGCCGGTGCCCTATTACAGCTACTATTAGAAACTTTTCAATCGAAGAGACATCTTTTTCTTTCTTAGCACACCAATCATCCAAAATCGGTCAAAAAGCAAGAAAAATTACGAAATGTTTCAAAAAGGTACTAAAAATTGCCTAACAATAGGAAAAGATTTTAGGTATAATGGAATCAAAGAATCTGCTATAGTCAAATTAAGGTGGAGGGATTTTTAATGAAACAACGACACCAACAACTATTGCACTTACTTGCACGCCAAGAATGGATCAAAGGACGCGAATTAGCTTCCTGCCTCGGCGTCAGTGCAAGAACAGTGCGTTCCGATATCGAACAAATCAACCGAGAAATGCCGCATATCATTCAAGCGGATCGCCAAAAAGGATATCACCTCGTAGCTTTCCAACAAAATCGATATGCAGATCCAGAAGGATTACTAAGAGCGCCACAAGATAGTGCAGAAAGAAGCGCCAACTTGCTGAAGCAACTCTTGTTCAATGGGGAGGGCGTTTCTATCGAAGCTTTTTGCAAAAAATGTTTTGTAAGCGCTAAAACGTTTGATATAGACCGCATTCGTGTCCAACAACAACTGGAAGAATACGACGGTCTGGAACTCGTGACGAAGAATGGGGCGCTTGTATTAGAAGGGCCAGAAGCCAGCAAGCGAAAATTGTATCGAGAACTACTGAAAAAAGAATTAAACGAAGACTTCTTGAATAGTTCAGAGCTCATGAATGTGTACCCTGAGTTGGATATGGAGCAATTAGAGGCGATTATTTGGGCGAAATTAAAAGAATATCGCTATTCGATTCGCAAAACGCTCATGCCGTTTTTATTGTTACATTTAGGACTGGTGTTGCAACGAGTAAGACTAGGACAAACGGTACAAGAAGGTAGTGTAGAAGGCCTTGATTTAGAGGTTGAAGCTATGTTTGTTCGTTCGATTTTCAAAGAAATTCTAGGCGATAAAGAGATTCCGGAAGGAGAAATTCTTTCCTATGCAAAACTCTTAAAGGCATATCATAATTCAAATGCCTTTCAATCAGAAGTTCATTTCAAAGGAAAAACCATTCGATTAGAAGAACTAACGAACGCTATTGATGAGCGACTCTTTCAGTGGATGGGCATCTCTTTCGTGGATCAAAAGGAATTTAAGGTGCGATTCCAATTGCATTTGCAAGGGCTGCTCGAACGAGTACAGATGAACCTAAGCTTACCTAATCATTATGTGCAAACTTTTAAACGACAATATCCGCTGGTGTTTGATACGGCAGTTTCCGTGAGTCAGTATTTGATGAGCGAGCTGCAATGCCAAATTACCGAAGAGGAAATTGGATTTTTGGCACTGCATATTGGTGCAGCATATATGCAAGGAGCGACAAACGCGAAACTACGCGCGGTCCTTATCGCGAATACGCAATATCCGTTGATTGCTGGAAGTGTGGAGCGATTGAAGGAGCAGTTCCAACATCGCTTGGATTTTGTAGACGAAGAAGCGACGTTCACTACAGGTGTGACGGAGTTTTACGAGGCTGATTTACTCATCACCTTCGAGCAAATGGAACCATCCGTTGCGATTCCAGTCGTTCGATTAGGACTATTTTTCAATACGCAAGACGAAATTCAACTCATTAAAGTGATGAATCAACTCGAAACTCAGAAGATGAGTGAAACGATTCGCACGCAAATTGGGCAGTTGATGGATGAAGCTTTCTTCTATGCGAATGTGGAGGCGACGAGCCGAGAAGAAATCCTACAGCAAATGGGTTCGCACTTAGAAGCAGCAGGTATTGTGACTGAGGACTTTCTACCATCGGTCATGAAACGTGAAAGTCTCTCTTCGACGGATTTCGATTATTCGATTGCGATTCCGCATCCGTTACATCCATCTAGCAACCGCTCGATGATTTCAATCGCGGTATTAAGAGAGCCGATTCAGTGGAATCATTTCCCAGTGAAACTCGTCATCTTACTCGCGTTGAAGGAAGAGGATATGGAATTCATGCAACTCTTCTTACGATGGCTCGGGAAGCAACTGGACTCCCCGGACAAAATGATGTGTTTATTAGAAGCAAAAAATGTAGAGTCGTTTATTCAGGCGATTCGATAAGGAAGGAGGAAATTATATGGAAGGCATTGAGCTAGTGTGTTTTAAGATGATTAGCGCACTAGGGGCAGCAAAATCCAGTTTTATGGAGGCGGTGCAAGAAGCGCGTTTAGGACATTTTGAAGAGGCGCGCCGTTGTATTGAAGAAGGAGATAAATATCATGCAGAAGGTCATGAAGCACACTTCGGGTTATTACAACAAGAAACATCCGGTGAGCCGGTGCAATTATCTCTCTTACTGGTCCATGCTGAAGACCAGTTGATGAATGCGGAATTTCTTAAAATCACAGCAGAAGAAATTATCGCCCTTTATGAACGGATTGAAAGTATTAAATAGAAATGGAAGGAGGAAATGAAAATGAAAAGAATTTATCTATTTTGTAGTGCGGGGATGTCAACCAGTCTAGTGGCTAGCAGAATGCAAGACGTGGCAGATAAGCATAATTTGCCGCTAGAAATTAAAGCGTTTCCAGACCGCAATATCGATACGATTTACGAGCAATACCATCCAGACGTAATCTTGTTAGGACCTCAAGTGAAATTCAAATTCAATGCGGTTCATGCAAAATATGATCCACTTGGAGTTCCTGTCGATGTCATCAATCTTGAAGACTACGGAAATGCAGATGGCGAACGTATCTTGAAACGTGCCATTCAATTATTAAAATCTAAAAAAGAACAATAGGAGGTTAGTACAATGTTTGCAGGTTTAGAAAGCACGATGGGCCGCGTGGCAGAACGTCTCAGCACGAATAAGGTGCTGATTGCGATTCGTGACGGGTTCTTAGTCGGTACACCATTAATTATCGTAGCGTCCATTTTCCTTGTTATTGCGAACTTCCCAGTGCCAGGGTATAGCGATTTTATGGCGCAATTCTTCGGCAAGGGTTGGGAAAACTCAATGGATGCCGTGATTGACTCTACATTTAGTATTTTAGCGGTTTTAGGAGCCGTTGGTATTGGGTATTCATATGCTAAACAATTAGAAAGTGATGCCATTGCAGGGGGAGTATTATCACTTGTCTGCTACCTTATCATGACTCCAAAAGTGCACCCAAAATTTGTGAATGAAGCAGGTAAAGCGTTTAGTGGATTTGCATTCTCAAACCTTGGTTCTGCAGGGGTGTTCTTAGCGATGATTACTGCGATTGTGTCAGTGAAAATCTTCGTAACGATTCAGAAAAAAGGATGGGTTATCAAATTGCCTGATGCAGTGCCACCAGCAGTTTACCATTCATTTGCAGCTTTAATTCCTAGTGCGTTTGCGATGTTCTTTGCATTTGCAATCTATCTCATCTTCTCATTAACAGAATTCCAATACGCACAAACATTTATTTATAAAGTATTACAAGCTCCATTGATGGGATTCGGTCAAAGCGTCTTCTTCGAACCATTGTATCAATTCCTATCAACACTCTTCTGGTTCTTCGGTATTAACGGGCCAGCTGTAACAAATACAGTCTTCAACCCAATCCACTTAATTTTAACAAACGAAAACTTGGAAGCGTTTAAAGCTGGACAACCATTACCAAACATCTTCACTGGACCTTTCGGAGACTTCTTCGGTAACTTCGGTGGTGGAGGTAGTACATTATCTCTAGTATTCTTAATGGTCTTCCTTGCGAAATCAGAACGAATGAAAAAACTCGGTCGATTAGCTTTAATCCCTGGTATTTTCGGTATCAACGAAATGGTTACATTCGGTTTACCAGTGGTATTAAACCCAATTATCGTGATTCCATTCTTATTAACACCACTTGTAAATATTACTTTAGCAACTCTTGCAACGATGTGGGGAATTATCCCTTATACAACAGGGGCTTCACTTCCATGGACAACTCCATTCTTCTTCTCAGGATGGTTGTCAACAGGTAGTATCGTAGCCGGATTCTTCCAAATCTTCTTGATTATCTTAGGCTGCTTGATCTACTTCCCATTCTTTAAAGCATTGGATAAACAATACTTGAAAGAAGAAGCGGGCGCTAGCATGTTAACAGGTGATGAATTAGACGACGTTGACTTAAACGACTTATCATTTGATGACTTATAAAATGACAACTACGTAAGTCACAAGTGTCAAAACTTCGGGTGGCATGCGAGAACGGATGCCACCTTTTTACATAGAAAGGGGTGGACAGATGAGAACACTATTATTATTCGACCAAGTTCAAGCAGGATTCGGCGGAAAGGAACGTGGAGATACAGAATTAGGCCTTGAAAAAGGTGGAGTTGGTTCTTATTTAATGTTCAAAGACGACTTCGAAAAAGCAGGACTCACAGCGCTTGCGACGATTTATTGTGGTCCGGATTATTTCCAAGCACATAAAGAAGAAGTGATTCATAAAATCAAAAATCTGATTTTAAAAACGAAAGCAGAAGTGCTGTTTGCAGGACCATGTTTTAACTACGGCACCTATGCACAAATGGCGGCAGAAATTGCGTTAGCCATTCAAGAGCAAACCGACTGCAAGCCTTATGTCATTTGTTCGAAAGAGAATGAAGACACCATCGCAGCCTATAAAGATAAAGTCGTCATGCTGGAAATGCCGAAAAAAGGCGGCGTAGGCTTACGTGAAGCATTAGGCGGAGCCGTTGCGATTATTAGCGGAACCAAAGACGAAAGTGAACAACGATTTCAGTAAAAGAGGTGACAGAGAATGTGGGGTATGATTGCGACATGGCGAATGGCGCTCGAAGGAATCCAGAAGGTGACCCCGAATTTAGAGGCGGGCGGAACTGCAGGAGATGCCATTGAAGGCGCGATTAAAGAAGTGGAGGACTTCCCTTACTTTAAATCTGTTGGATATGGCGGGCTTCCAAACGAAGAGATGGAAGTGGAGTTAGATGCCGCTTATTTAGATGGATCGACGTTTGATTTCGGTGCAGTCTGCGCGTTGAAACAATTCGCTAATCCAATCTCGGTGGCGCGTGCCTTGAGCGCTTATAAGGTGAATAATGTGCTGGTCGGAGAAGGGGCAGCAGCCTTTGCGAAGGCTCATCATTTTGAAGAAAAAGACATGCTGACGGACCGTGCGAAGATTCATTTCCATAACCGATTAAAAGACATCGAACGCGAACAGCTCACACCGTATGCCGGACATGATACGGTCGGAATGGTGGGATTGGACGTAGCAGGAGATATGGTCGCAGGAACATCAACGAGCGGACTATTTATGAAGAAACCAGGGCGTGTTGGGGACTCTCCATTTATCGGATCTGGATTATATGTCGACAGCACGATTGGTGGCGCCACAGCAACAGGTCTAGGCGAGGATTTGATGAAGGGCGTAATTTCATATGAAATCGTTCGTCTGATGAAAGAAGGCCTCAGTCCACAAAAGGCGTGTGAGAAAGCCGTGAGTGAGCTTGCAGAACGATTGAAGAGAACGCGTGGTGAAGCAGGCGATATTTCTGTAGTGGCCATGAATGCCAAAGGAGACTTTGGGGCAGCTTCTAATATCGAGAACTTCTCATTTGTCGTTGCTACAAGTACGCTAGCGCCAACGGTATTCCGTGTGCATCCGCAAAGTGATGGCACGATGAGACATGAATTAGCGACAAAGGAATGGCTTGAAGCGTATTTAGAAGAGCGCATGAAGCCGTTGGAGGTCAAAGAATGAATCAAGAAGAATGGATTGCGGAGTTGAGAGGTATTCAACCCGCACTGTTTGAAGGGCTTAGACGGATGGTCGCTATCCCAAGTATTCGAGGAGAAGCAGAAGAAGGCGCTCCGTTCGGAAAGGGACCTAGACAAGCGCTCGACGAAGTGCTTGCGATTGCCAGTGAACTTGGATTTCAAACGAAGAATATCGATAACAAGATTGGATACGCGCAGTACGGAGAAGACCGACCAGATGGCGCGTACTATGGCATCTTTGGTCACGTGGATGTGATGCCGCTTGGAGAAGGATGGATTTCTCCAGCGTTAGCCCTTACCGTTCGTGACGGAAGACTCTACGGACGCGGGACATTGGATAACAAAGGGCCAATTCTATCGAACCTTTATGCGCTATACGTGTTGAAGGAAAGAGGTGTGACCTTTGATCGACCGGTGCGGATTGTTTTTGGGACGAATGAAGAGACAGGATTTGGATGCGTGAAGCACTATTTAACAAAAGAAGTGCCACCAACATTTGGATGGACGCCAGACTGTAAATGGCCAGTCGTCTACGGAGAACGCGGTCGTCTCAGAGTAAGATTGTCTGTACCATTTGATAAAGTGTCCGGATTGTATACATTTGCCAACGAAAAACTTCTCCATACAAATCATCGCGGGGAAGAATTGGGCATCGCCTATGAAGATAGTGACTTCGGGATGATGCAACTGCGCGGCGAAACGTTTGGACTCGAAGACGGTCGTCATTATGTTGAATGGACGATGTGCTATCCAGCAAGTTGCACAAAAGACGAGTTGGTTGAGAAAATCAATATGCATGTACCAGAAGGTGGCGTGCTAGACGTGATTTCGCATTGGGACCCAGTGCTCTATGACAAGGATTCCGCCTACGTGCAAGCCTTGCAAAAGGTGTACACGGATATCACGCAGAGCGATAGCGTTCCAGTGACGACAACGGGTGGAACCTATGCCAAAATCATTCCAAATATCATTGCGTATGGGCCAAGTTTCCCAGGGCAAAGAGATATTGCGCATTTGCCAAACGAATGGATTGGGATTAAAGACTTAGAAACAGATACGATTATTTACGGATTAGCGCTACTCGCATTGTCGCGCATGAAAGAAGGGACGTTATGACAGTAGAAGTATGTGCTGGAAGCATCGCAGACTGCCTCGTTGCAGAGCGTGCTGGTGCTGACCGCATTGAATTGAATAGCGCGCTTTTCTTAGGAGGATTAACGCCAAGTATCGGCATCTTGCAAAAAGTGCTCGATTCTGGAGTGAGCCTTCCGATTGTGTGCATGGTTCGTCCTCGTGGCGCAGGATTTTGTTACACGAAGGAAGAATTCGAGAGCATGCTCATCGATGCAAAACTTTTATTAGAAGCGGGTGCGAAAGGATTAGCGTTTGGATTTCTATTAGAAGACCGGACGATTGACTGGAGCCGTACGAAGCAGATGATTGAGTTGTGTCAGAAATATCATGCCGAGAGTGTGTTCCATAAGGCGTTTGACCTTGTGCCGGATGTGGAGAGTGCCATCGAGGGCTTAATCAAACTTGGATGCACGCGCATTTTAACAGGGGGACAACAGGCGCAAATTGAAAAAGGAATCCCGCTCTTAAAAGAGTTGCAGTCACGCTACGGAAGTCAAATGGAACTGCTTTGTGGCGGCGGTGTCACGAAAGAAAATGTGCAACACTTAATGCAGGAGACGGGAATTTCGCAAATCCATGGAACGTTTAAGACGTGGAAGACGGACCCGACGACTGCAGGAGATGGGCTGAGCTATGCCTATCATGAAAATGGAGATTACGAACAGACGGATGAAGCGTTGTTGAAAGAAGTAGTGGCGCTTGTTCGTGGACAGGAGGAAACGAAATGAGTAAACGATTGTTAAATTGTGCGGCCAGTGATTTCAAAAAAATGACAGGAAAAGAATTGAAAAAGGCGATTGAAGCCGCAGAAGGAAGAACGGTGTGCTGTGAAACGGGATGCTCACGACCAACGTTTCTGTATGAATTATCTAACGCAGAAATCGCAAAGGCGTTCGGCGGAGACATGGTGCTCTTGAACGGGTTTGACTGTATTGATCCACTGATTTACGGTGCTGAAGAAAGTGAAAACCCAGTCCAACGTGCGAAAGAACTGAGTGGGTTGCCAATCGGGGCGAACTTGGAGCCAGTGGATATGAATGCAGAAATGCTAGAAACACGTATCGAAATCTCACCAGGGCGTCAATGTACGGTGGAAACAGTGAAACGTGCGGAAGAACTCGGGCTTGATTTTATCTGCTTAACGGGAAATCCAGGAACAGGGGTAACGAATGAAACGATTGAAGCGTCACTCGCCATGGTGAAACAACACTATTCAGGGCTTGTGATTGCTGGGAAGATGCATGGAGCAGGCTCGAAGGAACCTGTGATGAACGTAGACATCGCGAAACGCTTCATTAAAGCAGGAGCGGATGTGATTCTTGTTCCAGCGGTTGGAACGGTGCCAGGATTCACTGACGAAGAGCTTGTGGAAATTGTGAAGGTAGCGCATGCCAACGATGCACTTGTGCTCTCTGCGATTGGAACAAGCCAAGAAGGTTCTTCAAGAGAAGTGATTGAACAAATTGCCATCCGTAATAAAGTGGCCGGTGTGGATATTCAACATATCGGGGACGCAGGATACGGCGGGTTAGCGACAGTGGAAAATATTTACGCATTGTCGGTTGCGATTCGAGGGGTTCGTCATACAGTAGCTCGTATGGCTCGCTCAGCGATTAGGTAAGAAGGAAAAAAAGAACAGCACACTAGCTGAAGGCTGGTGTGCTGGTTTTTTGTGTTCTGGCGTTCTGCCTGTGAAGTTGAGTTCGGGCTCACATCCTAGTAGTTGAACTCTACCTCGCAGAAATGGCGTGCGTTTCCCGAAACGTCCGCACGACTCGTTCCGAGTCCCTTCCGGCGTTCCGGTCCAACGTTCCATTTCTGAGCGCTCGGTCTCGTATCCTATGTGTTCTGCAAATCTTCCACTTCCGCAACAGAGTAGTCTTTCTTTTCGAGGTTGTCGATGATTTGTTGTAGGGTGTCTTTTGTTACGCCTGCTGGCAATGTAACCAAGATACGACGTAAGCTTTTATCTTTCTCAGTATCGATAGTCATTACGTTGGCGATAGAAGCGTACTTGTTGATTACTTTAGAGATATTCGCAAGGGCGCCTTTTTCACCACCAGAGATAATCGTTAATACATAAGAGCCGTTTTTCACGTTCCATGATTCTTGAAGCATGCCCAGTAAGCTGCTGTGTGTCAAGATTCCGTAGAAACGTTGTTGTTTATCTAATACGGCAATGTAAGGTAATTCTTTAATCGTGAAGAACACTTTGAAGAAAGAGCTATCCACGCTGATGAATTTAGTCGAGTTTTTAATTAAATGAGTAACTGGAAGACTCATATCTCCACCGTTTGCTTTGTGGCGATAGATATGCATTTTATAAATATTTCCTCTAAAGAACGTTTCCGTTTCATCTAATACAGGAACACAGCGGTACCCTGATTCTTCTAAAATCGTAATCGCTTCTTCTAACGTGCATGATTCTTTAACGACCGTTAGACTCTTTTTTGGAACTACAAGAGATTTTAATAACATACTCATTCCTCCTTGAGATTGGTTTCACTACAATAGTACCACTTTTTAGGCAAATTGTAACTAGAAAAGTTAGGAAATGATGAGAAAACGAAAAGAATCTATCTGAAAAATGCATTAGAAAGGGCTTTAAACATTAAAGAACCATTACAAAACAGGGGAAAATCTTGATTTTTCAAAAAAAACTGATATGATATCTCTATACCATTCATAGAATAGGTAAAATCTATAGTTAAAAGGGGTTAACAAAATTATGACAGCTGATTCAGATGGGAGTTCGCTGGGAGTCCAGATCTTAATCATTGTATTATTAACTGCATTAAATGCATTTTTCTCTGCAGCAGAGATTGCGTTTGTGTCTATCAACCAAGGAAAAATGGCACAGAAAGCGCAAGAAGGAGATAAGAGAGCCATTAAGGTAATGCGCTTATTAGAGAATTCAGATGAGTTTCTCGCAACAATTCAAGTAGCCATTACATTCGCAGGGTTCTTCTCAAGTGCGTCTGCCGCTACAAGTTTCTCTTCACGAATCCAACCATTATTAGGAAACATTCCTGGAGCTGAAACATTATCACTTGTGATTGTGACAGTCGTTCTAGCATACCTTACTTTAGTATTTGGGGAATTATATCCAAAACAAGTGGCGTTGCAAGTAGCAGAACAAATTGCATTATATACTGCAGGACCAATTTTGTTTGTCAAAAAGATTGCAAAACCATTCGTATGGATTTTGACGTTCTCAACAGGATTATTAAAACGAATGACACCAATCGAATTTTCGAGGGTAGAAGAAAAATTAACACGAAGCGAGATGAAGTCTTTACTTGCCAACAGCCGTAACGACGGAGCGATTGATATTTCCGAGTTCGCGATGATGCAAGGGGTACTTTCTCTAGATACAAAACTAGCACGTGAAGTGATGGTGCCACGTACGGATACATTAATGATTGACGTGGATGACGATATTTCAGAGAACCTAGAGACAATCTTGAACTGTTCATATTCTCGTCTTCCTCTTTACGAAGAAGATAAGGATAAAGTAATCGGAGTTATTCACGTAAAAGATGTTTTCCGTGCTGCAAGAGAGCAAGGATTCGACAATATTGACTTACGTGCCTTAGCGCATGAGCCAGTATTCGTTCCATCAACGATTTTCGTAGATGATTTATTAGTAGAATTTAGAAAAACTCGTCAACACTTAGCGGTATTAAAAGATGAATACGGCGGGGTTGAAGGGATTGTTACATTAGAAGACTTGATTGAAGAAATCGTCGGAGATATCGAAGACGAGTACGACGAAGAAGAAAAAGAAGTCGTAGAAATTGACGAAAACAATTCGGTGATTGATGCTGGAATGTCGCTTGACAGGTTCAATCAAATTTATCAAACGTCATTAGAGTCTGATGAAGTAGACACAATGGCGGGTGCGATTATTGAAAAACTTGGCTACTTCCCAGATGATGATGAGGTAGTAAAGGTGAGATTCGAAGGGTATCTGTTACAACCGACGGAGATCGAGAATGATCGTATTCGTAAAATCCATGTCACAAAGCTTTCTGAGGAAGAACTTGAGCATCTTCGTGCTGAAGAAGGCGAAACAGACGAAACCGTTGAAGATAATGACTAATCAAAGGAGGGGGCAACCCCTCCTTTTTTGTATACGTAAATAGGTGCTAAAAGTTGGATAGACTTGCGTCTATCTTACAGATTCCTCGGATGTCTTCATAATAGTCATAATGGGGCACCGGAATGAGCCTTGCGTCTCAATTCCTACCAAGCTTCAAACTGACTCTACGGGTTATACCCTAGAGTCAGTAATTCACATTGGTTGCACTTCCCAATTACGACTATTATAGAATCCGGGAATCTTCCAGATAGACCATTTTTATAAGCATACAAAAAAGAGGGGTGCCGCCTTTGTATGTTTATAAAAATGGGTCTTCTTTTCTGAAGAGAAAGATGCTCGGGACTTTGGGAAGTTTTGTGCATGATTCATGAGGATGTTTAAACCGATAGAAAGAAATGTTATACTTTCAATGAGGAGGTGGGGTTGTTGAAAATCATTTTAAAAGAGGACATTGAGCTGTATCGTTATTTGATTGCTAAGGCGACATTTTTACAAACGTATAAAGAGTACCGCTTGGTGGAATCCTTCTTAGATAGTAATTGTTTTTTAGTAGCCAACCGCAAAACAAAAGAGAAAGTGTTTGTCTCATTGTTTAAACAACCGACGAAAAAACCGATTGACCTAGAGTGTAAAAAGGTTGTGTATATTCAAAATGCGAATACGAAGATTCCGGAAGGGTTTGACGTAGAAAGGGCGGATAAAGAGTTCAATGACCAGCTCGCGAAGAATATCAGACTGGGATTTTTAGCACCAGATCAGTTAGTCGAACAGTTTCAAGGGGTATTTAAAGAAGACGTTGAGACGTATTTTAAAAAAGCAGAAGCAGCGATTCGAGAAGAGCGGCAAGTTTTTGTGAAGTACTATGCCAAGGAAACGATTGAGAAGAATCCGTATCAGGTGGTGGAAGGGAATGTGTCCTTTAGCCATCCGAAGCATTTCAATGACCCGTTTGACTGTAATTGCTACTACGCGGATGGTCATTCGATGATGGATTTCTTCCGAGTATTTTGCTTTACGCACGCTGCAGATAATATTTTAATGTGGTCTTATTACGCCAATAGTCACGCGGGTTATGCGCTTGAGTATTCATATGCGAGTCTTTTGGATAAAATCCATTCCTTGAAGGTAGACGGACTCTGTGTATACGGCCCGGTGGAATATATTGATAAACGTCCGAACACGAGAAGCAATAGCAATCAATTCTCGTATTCGAATCTGAATTTCTATATTAAGGCGACCTTTGCAAAATTCAAAGAGTGGCAACACGAGAGAGAATACCGTATCGTGTGCATTTTGGATGAAAACACAGAAGACGCCCGAGAAGTTCTGGGAGATTGGGTGGTCATTCCACAAGTGGATGTCGTGCAAGGCTACGCTGGATGTAACAATGCAAAAATCAAAGTAAAGGCGCAGTACCCCGTCCGAAAATTAGAAAAAGATATATTGAATTATCAACTAAAATAAGTAAGCGTCATTTGAAAATTATCAAAAAGGAGTACGACAATGAAAAAAACAAAAAGATTATTAGGGATGCTTCTAGCGTTGGTGTGTGTAGTTATTTTTGCTGCATGTGGAAACCTTGGAGCAGAAGAAGTCGCACAGTATGATTTAACATCCCAGGGAATAAAGGTACTGTCTAATAAAGGGAACGTCTATTATATTGGTAGAGGCGTTCAAATGGAGAATTACGATAAATTTACCGAATCTCTAACGAAATATATTGAAAATGTGAAACAAGTAGTATCTTCAGAAGTTTGGATTGATAATAATAACGATTTGTATATCGGAGAAGGTGGCGAACCGAAAAAAATCGGTAGCAATATCGTTATGGCATCCGGAACTCAAATGGGACTCTTAGCAGTTGATAAGGATGGTTACTTGTATGCTTATGGGATAAAACCATATAATGGATTCGACAAAGATTTCAAAGAATTAACGAAAATTGAAGATATTAAAGATGTCGTCAAAGTATCATCGATAGGAGATTCAGCTTGGAGATTCTTTACGTTAACGAAGGACGGAACTGTTTATTTTAAGCAGTATGACGGGGAATTTACAAAGATAATGGATAATGTGAAAGATATTCAAGGTAGCTATTTTATTGATAAACAGGATGTTGTATATCTTTGGAATACTAAGGGTATCGTTAAGATGGCTCCAAAGCTACAAATCAATTTGCAAAAAGATATAGCAAATACCGTGCTTCTTGAGAATAATACGATCTCGTATTATGCAGGGACCGGAGTAAAGTTTGATAAGGATGATCCGAAGATAGAGCAGCTCTATAATCATTATCCTAAAGATATCAAACAGGTGCTGTTCGTTAATTATCCAGGAGACTCGAAAGAAGACAGGGTTATCAATCTAAAATTAGTATATGTAAATACAAAAAATGAAATTGTTCTGTACGGAGTGCACAATGTTTATGACGCAGAAGGAACAGTGGATGTCAATACAAAAGTGTCGAGGAGTTTAGACGACGTGTCTAAGATTTGGGAATTTATTCGAAATCCGGAAAAGAATTAATAAGCGTTCCTTATGATCCCTACAATATTGAATTATCAACTAAAATAGCGGATCAGTAATAACCAAAAAGAAGTTTTTTATTTAAGAACTAGTGAAGAGTAGTTTAAAATATCTACTAAAATAAGGTTAGAAACTTTATTTGATTGAATGATGACGTAAAATCTTACGGATTCTATAGTAGCAGTAATGGGGAATAGCAACCAATGTGAATTACTGACTCTAGGGTGTAACCCTTAGAGTCAGTTTGAAGCTTGGTAGGAATTGAGACGTAAGGCTCAATCCGATGCCCTATTACCGCTACTATAAAGATATCCGTAAAGATTTTAAGGAATCATTCTAAACAAAAACAGACTTAAAACCAACCTTTTACAAGGGTGATTTTAAGTCTGTTTTTATTTTTGTAGCATTTTGAATGGATTTAACTTCTCGAACAGTGGAATCAATAAGATCCAGAAGACGACATTTCCGATGGCGTGATACGTATCGAATAGAACGCCGTTTAAGTAGTAAATCCAGAAATTCAGACCAGGCATGCTGAATACCCAGAAAATCGAGATGATAAAGCCGTATAAGTAGCCCATCAGTCCTGCAAAGATTGGAAAAAGAATCCAAGCTAGGCGCGGGAATTGTTTTCTTTTTCTCCACAATGGACGAAGAAGCAATGCACAAGTGCAGACGAGAGCAAAACTAATCATCTGATAGAGCGTCCACGGCCCCATGCTTACTAAAAGGTTGGAAATTAACATGGAGATGCTACTGATAGCAACGCCGTACAAAAGGCCAAGTTCTAGCGTAATCCAAATGACCACAACGGTAATCGGTTGAACATTTGGAAGTGAGAGAAGTCCAAGTCTTCCAATCACGCAAAAGGCTGATAGTAGGGCGATAAGGGTAATTTTTTTAGTTGAATTGACCATAGGACTATTGAAGTTTATTGAGTTTCCAGTCGATGACGTCGCCTGCTTTTAGGATGACTTCTTTTGCACCGACAGGGCTCATCGTACCGTTCACGTCGAATAACCAGTATTTGTTTTCGGCTGGGACTTGTTCCACACCGTTAATAGAAGAGATAAAGCCGTCTTTCTCAACGATTTTTAGTTGTGCTTTCATCACGTCTAGAAGATTGTCGCCTTCTTTGAAAGTGAGGGTGAACGGGCTCCCTTCGATGGCTTGACCGTCTTTTGTAACATTTAGAGTAACACTAGTGGTTTGGGCAGCAGTAGTCGTTTCAACACTTGTCGTCGTTGAGTTCGTATTTGCAGGTGTTTGTCCACATGCGGTTAAGAATATAGCTGCTGTTAAAATTCCAAAAATTTTCTTCATGAGAATCTCCTTTAGGCTGTTTTAATCAGCCCTCATTCTAACAATCTTCAGAAAACTTGTAAAGTAATTTTTGACAAAAAAGATAGAAAAGACTTTGCATTTGTGATAAAAATGGTATACTAAAGTGTAATTAATTTTTAGGAGGAATGTTATGGAACACACGAGTGAGTTCAATACAAAACTTGAAAAAGCATGTCAAAAAAAGGAGGCGCTTTTTGACGAGAGTAAAATGCGTTATGCACTGCGTTCAATGTTTGCAGGAGCATTTTTAACGATGAGTACAGCCGCAGGAGCTCATGCAGCACAAATTATTGCTGGATTAAACCCTGCGCTAAGTAGATTTACTTTTGCATTTATCTTCACTTGGGGATTAGTTTATGTTGTATTTTTAAATGGCGAGTTAGCTACTTCAAATATGATGTTCTTAACAGCGGGAGCTTATCAAAAGCATATTAAATGGTCTAAAGCAATTGCTATTTTATTCTATTGTACTCTATTTAATTTAGTTGGGGCCATGTTTATAGGAGCGTTATTCGCAAATAGTTCAGCATTTAACGGAATCAATGCAAATGAATTCATAGCAAAAGTTGCTGAATTGAAATTGTCTCGTTCAAACGAACTAATTTTATTAGAAGGTATTTTAGCAAATGTCTTTGTTAACGTAGCAATTCTTTCGTTTATTTTAATCAAGAGTGAAGAAGCTAAATTATGGATTGTTATTTCTGCAATTTTTATGTTCGTTTACCTAGTAAATGAACACGTAGTGGCGAATTTTGCATCGTTCTCTATCGTGAAATTCTCACCCGTTGGAAATTCAATCGATGCCTTGAATTGGCTAAATATTATTCGTCATTGGTCAGTATCATTTGTTGGGAACTGGATTGGTGGAGGAATCTTAATCGGGTTAGCTTATGCATTCTTAAACCGTACAAAAACTTCATATGTTGATTAATCAAAAATGAATATTGTAAAGGAAAAGAACCGCCATAGAGAAAATGGCGGTTCTTTTTTGGTGTATTTATCTTTTTAGGTTGGATGTCTCACATCCGGAGTTGAACTCGAAAAGGCAGAAACGACGTCCACTTCGACAAATATCCGCACAACTGCAAGCAGTCCCTTGCGTTATTTGTCTCCAGTGATTCGTTTCTAAGCGCCTTTTCTCGTATCCTTGTTAGAACGGTCTCTTGCTTTTGTTTTCGTATCCTAATAGGATGTCTGGGAATTCTTGGCTTACTGCGTAGAAGAATGGTTGTAGTAAGTCATCTGTTTCGTCCCCAACGTTCTTAATGAGTAGAGAAGTTTTCTTTCTACGGTATGATTTATCGTTCGTTAGAAGGATTAATTGAGAAGTACGGCTAACCGTCATTCCGTAAGATTTTTGAGTGTAAATGTAGTGGTAAATTCGCTCAGCTTTTGTTAAGTCGTATACTTGGAAATTCTTGTATGTCGCAAGTAGGTGGTGTTTGTATAAAACGATTCCTAATTGATTATCAACATAAGTAGCATCTTCTAATACAGAATCCATAGAGTAGTTTAATTCTGGATAAGCACTGTATAATTCGTTATACGCTTTGTCTTCCCCTTTACGTGTTGCGAAAGCACTGTAGAAGAATACAAGAGCAATAATTCCAGCGATACCAGCAACGATGTATGCGAATTGACGGTCTTTGTCAAATTCGTAAACAGAAACATAATATTCCGTTTCAGCTAGTTTTGAAATGTTTTCGTTCTCGCTAATGGTTGCTTTAAATTCAGAAGTGTAGTTACGGACAGCACCGTCTGCACCTGATTTACGCATTTTAGCTGCTACGATGACAGGGTTTGCTACAAGATCATCGGTTGATTTTAATTTTTCAATTAATTTATCGCCCTCTTTAACTTCGAGACTTGCATATCCAAAGTCATCGTTATCTGTTTTAGTGAACTCGATTAAGTATAATTTTGTACCTCCATCGATAGTAGCGATAGGATTTTCTGCGTAGCCTGTAATTTTAACAGCAGTAACAGCTTCGTCTTTCATTGGGACTTCACCGAAGATGTTCCCTTTATTGTATAAATTGTCGGCTGTTTGGTAGAACTGGAAGAATCCTAGCGCTCCAAGAGCAACGATGATGGAAAGAACTCCAGCGATAATGAGGCCGACAAAGCCTTTAGTATTGCGTTTTTCAGTCATGATTATTCTCCTTTAATATGGGTTGTATGATAGATATAATATACCACAAACAATTTTGAACTGCAAAATAAATTTTTTACTTTAATGGAGAGAATTTATTGGATTTGCGTATAAAAAAACGACCCGCATTGCGAGTCGGATTGGTGGTTTTAGCTTCTGTCTTTCTGCCTAGTCGAGTTCGGGCTCACATCCTTGTGAAGTCGAGCTCGCCATCGCAGAAATGGCGTGCGTTTCCCGAAACGTCCGCAGAACGTTTCACGTTCCTTCCGGCGTTCCGGTCCAACGTTCCCTTTCTGAGCGCGATGTCTCACATCTTGTAGTTGAACTCGAAAAGGCAGAAACGACGTCCACTTCCCAGAATAGCCGCACGACTGCAAGCAGTCCTTTGCGTTATTCTGGTCCAGTGATTCGTTTCTAAGCGCCTTTTCTCGCATCCTTAATTAGAATGGTCTATTATTTTCATATCCTACTGCTACGTTAGGGAATTCTTGGGCCACAGTTTGGAAGAATGGTTGTAAGAAGTCATCGGTTTCTTCCCCAATATTATGGATAGCAATCTTCGTTTTCTTCCCACGGTATGATTTGTCATCTGATAAGAAGATAAGGAATGAGTCAATATTGGTTGTCACTCCATATTTCTTGTGTGTTACTTGATAGTGGTAAACGCGATTTGCTTTTGTAATGTCGTATACTTCTAATCCGCTCCAAGTAGTGAAGAAGTGGTTCTTGTAGATGTATACAAACGTTTCGTCGTCGGCATAAGTCGCATGTGTTTTTAATAAATCCAAGTTGTCACGTAATTCTGGGTAAGCAGCGTAAATTTCATCGTAAGCCGCACTAACTTTTCTACGTTTCCAGAAGGCTAAACCAACAAATACAAGACCTGCGAGTGTAAGACCAGCAGCGATGATTAATTGAGTTTTTTGAGTGGATGATTTGTCAGAGATAGATAAGTAGTCTCTATATTCAATCTCTTGTCCAACTAAATTATAGCTCTTGAAACCATTGAGCATAAGGTCGTCGTAGTTTCGAATAGCTCCTTTGTTTCTAGAAGAGTCCACAAGGGTAACGGCCATTATCTCAGGGTTATCTGGTAAAGTACTATTCTTTGCGACTAATTTTTGAGCAGTCTCTTTATCGAGTTCAAGACCTACATAAGCGTATTTTTTTTGGCCGTTTGCCTCTTTACCTTCATCTTCATACTCAATAATGTATACGTATGAATTTCCATTATCCACGGTAATTACAGGGTTAGCTGTAATTTGTGTGATTTTGACAGCTAGTTGATCGCCATCCTTTGCAGAATAGTGAGTAAAGAATTTATTGTCCTTTACCAATGTGTCAACGTCTACTTTCTTGAGAGCGAAGAAAGCAAGGACGGCAGCTACAATTAATAAAATTACTCCGAAATAAAAACGGATATTAAAACCGTGGTTACGATTTTCTGTCATAAAATAAAAACTCCTTTGCAATAATATTATTTAAATTAACAGTACTCTAGATAATGATTTTTTGCAAGTTGATTCTTAATGAAAATGAACTAAAAAAGGACTCGCAGTGCGAGTCCGTTGTAGTTTCTGTTATTTTGTTTAGGTGAGCGATGTCTCACATCTTGTGAAGTCGAGCTCGCCATCGCAGAAATGGCGTGCGTTTCCCGAAACGTCCGCAGAACGTTTCACGTTCCTTCCGGCGTTCCGGTCCAACGTTCCATTTCTGAGCGCGATGTCTCACATCCTTAGTTAGAATGGTCTATTTTTTTCATATCCTACGGCAGTGTTAGGGAATTCTTCAACAACTGCACGGAAGAATGGTTGTAAGAAGTCATCTGTTTCTTCACCGACATTCTTAATTTCAATTTTCTTCTTCTTACCTTTGTATGATCTGTCGTCTGACAAGAAGATTAGGAATGATTCAATGTTCGTTGTGATTCCGTATCTCTTGTGTGATAACTGATAGTGGTAAACGCGTTTTGCTTTTGTTAAGTCGTATACTTCTAATCCGCTCCAAGTAGTGAAGAAGTGGTTTTTGTAGATGTATACATATGTTTCGTCATCCGCATAAGTAGCGTTTGTACGTAGTAAATCTAAGTTGCCACGTAATTCTGGGTAAGCAGCGTACATTTCGTCGTAAGCCGCACCAACTTTTTTACGTTTCAAGAATGCTAAACCGATAAATACAAGCCCTGCGAGTGTAAGACCTGCCGCAACCATTAATCCACCTTTTTTTGCAGAGCTAGCTTCTGTTTGAGAGAAGTAGAATTGTGTATCTGCACCAGCTTGTAGAAGGTTATAGTTTTTGAACGCTTGAGTAATTAAGTCGCTGTAGTTTTGAATCGCATGTTTATTACGGTATGAATAAATGATTGTACCGTAAACATATTCTGGATTGTCTTGCATTGTATCAGCTTTTGCGACTAATTTTGCAGCATCTTCTTTTGTTAATTCAAGACCGATATAACCAGGTTCTTTGCCTTTTGAAGTACCTGCTTTTTCATATTCAACAATGTAGATATAGGTTTTTCCTTTATCTACTTCGATGACGGGTTCTTTTGAGATATCAGTAATTTTTAGAGCTGATTCTTTATCGTCATTGCTTGAACTGAAGGGAAGAGCTTTTCCGTCTTCATAGATTTTTTTAGCGTCTGGTTTTTGGAAATTGAAAAATCCGATGACGCAAGCGGCAATAATTAAAATAAGTCCGAAGTAAAAACGAATTCTAAAGCCGTGATTACGATTTTCTGTCATATGATATAAACCTCTTTTCGATAATATATATATAATACAGCTATAATACTCTAGAAAATAGCATTTTGCAAGTGACTTTATTCGAATACTGAAATTATCATATATGGTAATTTGAAGTGAACCCCAAAAGTTAGACAGAAAATCTAACTTTTGGGGTGCTT
>QFCH01000816.1_pt1 | contig 56184 bp, 48 predicted proteins | sample 5346071 | NCBI WGS metagenome assembly QFCH01 (sample SAMN09062255, study PRJNA434731) | Human gut metagenome, whole genome shotgun sequencing project. | isolation source: stool timepoint B chromium assembly | host: Homo sapiens | collected 2015
CGGACGTGCTCGGCCGAGTTGCCCTGGCCGTCCGTGGCGACCGCCAGGCGGGCGGGCCAGGCGATCTCCGGGTCGGCGACCATGGTGGGCGCGCCCTCGCACTGGTCCAGCTTGTCGAGCACCTGCCAGATGATGCGCATGGACTCGTAGCACTCGTCGAAGCGAACCATCGTGCGGTTGTAGACGTCGGACTTGTCGCGGGTGGGAATATCGAATTCGAAGTTCTCGTAGCCGCAGTAGGGCTGGCTCTTGCGCATGTCCAGGGGCAGGCCGGCGGCGCGCACGCCAGGGCCGGTCGAGCCGAGGGCCATGAGGCCGCTCAGCGGCATGACGGCCACGTCGCACAGACGCTTCTTGAAGATCGGGTTCTCCACGAGGATGTCCTGGAGTTCGCCGATGTCCTTACGGCACCGACGCAGGCGGTCACGGATGTAGTCCGTGGTGCCCTCGCCGATGTCCTGCACGACGCCGCCGGGGCGGATGTACTCGTGGTTCATGCGCAGGCCGGTGATGCGCTCGAAGATACGCAGGATCTCCTCGCGGCCACGGAAGCCGATCGTCATAATCGTGGTGGCGCCCATCTCGTTACCGGTCGAGCCGATGGCGACCAGGTGCGACGCGATGCGGCACAGCTCCATCACGAGGATACGGATGAGGGAGGCGCGCTCTGGGATGTCCTCTTCGATGCCGAGGAGCTTCTCGACGCCGAGGCAATAGGCGGCCTCCTGGAAGAAGGGAGCCACGTAGTCCATGCGCGTGCAGTATGCGACGCCCTGAGCCCACGTGCGGTACTCCATGTTCTTCTCGATGCCGGTGTGCAGGTAGCCGGTGTCGATGCGGGTCTCGCGGACCTTCTCGCCGTCGAGCTCGAGGATGAGACGCAGAACGCCGTGGGTCGCGGGGTGGACGGGGCCGAGGTTCACGACGATGCGCTCGGAGGTGATGGCCTCGATCTCGTGCAGGACGTCGTCCCAGTCGCCGCCCTGGGTGAGGACCTCGGGGATGTCCTCGATGGGCAGGTCGGTCGCGCCGGCGGGCGCGTGGAAGGCGGTGGTCATCAGTTCACACTCCTACGAACGTCGGCGGAGGCAGTGACGGCTCCCTTGAATTCGACGGGGATGCCGCCCAGCGGGTAGTCCTTGCGCTGGGGGTGTCCGATCCAGTCGTCGGGCATCGCGGTGCGCGTGAGCGAGGGGTGCCCGGTAAAGACGATGCCGATGAGGTCCCAGGTTTCGCGTTCCTGCCAGTCGTTTCCGGGGTAGACGGAGACGATGGAGGGGATGCGGGGGTCCTCGTCGGGGCACGTGACCTCGAGGCGGATCATGCGGTTGTGCGTGATCGAGTACAGGGGGTAGATGGCGTGCAGCTCGCGGCCCTTGTCGAGGGGGTAGTGCGCGCCGTTGGTGCCCAGGCACATTTCGAAGCGCAGGTCCGGGTCGTCGCGCAGGTACTTGGCGACGCGCGCGATGTGCTCGCGGGCGATGAAGATGCCGAGCTGACCGCGGTCGATGGTGACCTTCTCGATGACGTCGGCGACCGCCAGGCCGTCGGCGACGATGAGCTCTTCGAGGACATCAACGACCTGGTCGAACCAGGAGCCGTAGGGGCGGGAGGCCTCGCCGGGGAGGAAGGAATCGGAGACCAGGCCAGAGAAACCGGAGGTGGAGGAGTCGGTGCCGGCGCCGAAGAGGCCCTCGCGGTGGGCGATCGGCTCGGGCAGGGCGAAGCCGCGCTGGGACGAGGCCTGGGTGACCTCGGCCGACGCGCTGCCCTCGGGGATGGACACGTCACTCATGCGAGGAGTCCCTTCATCTGGTGGGTGGGCGTCGCCTCGAGGGCGGCCTTCTCGGCGGCTCGGGCGATTTCGCGGCGGTGCACGCCGAGGGGTTCCTTGCCGATCTGCTCACGCAGGACGAGGACCGCGTGGATGAGGGCCTCGGGGCGGGGCGGGCAGCCGGGCAGGTAGACGTCGACGGGGACGATGTGGTCGCAGCCCTGGACGACGGCGTAGTTGTTGAACACGCCGCCGGAGGACGCGCACGCGCCCATGGAGATGACCCACTTGGGTTCGGGCATCGAGTCGTAGACGCGGCGGATAATCGGGGCCATCTTGTGGGAGACGCGGCCGGAGACGATCATCATGTCGGAGTGACGCGGCGAAGCACGGAAGACCTCGAGGCCGAAGCGCGCCATGTCGAATCGGGGGGTGCCGGCGGCCATCATCTCGATGGCGCAGCACGCCAGGCCCATGGTGACGGGCCACTGGCTGTACTTGCGTGCGAGCCCGAGGACTTTTTCGACGCTGGTCAGCGCGATGCCCGCGGGCAGGGATTCTTCAAGTCCCACTTGTCTATCCTTACTTCTCTATTAGTAGTCCAGGCCGCCGCGTCGCCATTCGTAGGCGTAGGGGACGCACAGGGTGACCAGGAAGCTCATCATGACGACCAGCCCGAACAGGCCCAGCTGGTTGAAGCTGACGGCCCACGGGTACATGAACACAACTTCAATGTCGAAGATGATGAAGGTCATCGCGACCAGGTAGTAGCGCACCGGGAAGCGACCCTCGGTGAGGTGGGCGCTGGTCGGCTGGATGCCACACTCGTAGTTATCGGCCTTGGTTGTGGACTTCTTGGTGGGGCCCAGGATCGCGGAGGCGACCAGGCCTCCGAAGGCTAGGACGAGGGCAGCTGCCGACATGATGAGCAGCGGCACGTAGGGATTCGTCATCGTTCCTCCCGGTTATCGGTGGTGGTGGTCATGCGGGTCGCACCACCTTGGTCAGCATGGTGATGAGTTGGTCGTCGAAGTCGCCCCCGCTCCTCTCGTACCCGTCCGACAGGAGTTTGTGGACGAGCGTCATGAGGCGCGGAATGGGCAGCCCGACATTCGTGCAGGTGCGCATGATCGTCGGGTTTTCGATGAGCGCGACGAAGATGCGGCCGAGCTGGTAGTAGCCGCCGTATTCATCGCGGAGCATGTGGGGGTATTCGCTCATGGCGCGGTCGATGCCGGCGCGGTGCGAGCGGGAGCGGGCCTGCGCGATGCACGAGGCCGCGTAACGCCCGGCTTTCATGGCCGGGGCGATGCCTTCGCCGTTGTAGGGGGAGACCATGCCGCCGGCGTCGCCGACGAGGACGAGGCCCTGGGTGTAGTGAGGCTTGCGGTTGAAGCTCATGGGCAGGGCGGCGGAGCGAAGCTGACCGATCTGGTTGTCGGGGGTGAAGCCCCATTCTTCGGGCAGGTTCGCGGTCCAGGCCTTGAAGACCTCGCGGTAGGGCAGGTTCGTGGCGCCGGCGCGCGAGGCGACGGAGCCGAGGCCGACGTTGACGATGCCCTCGCCCATGGGGAAGATCCAGCCGTAGCCGGGCAACAGGTCCGAGGCGCCGGGGGTGCCGCTCCACAGTTCGAGGTGGGATTCCATCCACTCCTCGTCGCCGCGGGGGCTGTGGAAGTAGGCGCGGGCGGCCACGCCCATCGGGCGGTTCATCTTCTTTTCGAGGCCGAGGCTGGTCGCGAGGCGCGCGGCCACTCCCCCGGCGTCGACGGTGATGGCGGCCCGGACCTCGAACGTCGTCGCGTTCTTGCCGCGCCCGCTCTTAGCCGTCACGCCGACGACGCGGCCGGAGCCGTCCTGGAGGGCACCCGTGACGGTCACGCCTTCGTAGAGGCGAGCCCCGGCCTCGACGGCGCGCTTGGCGAGGGCGTGATCGAGGTCCATGCGCGCGCGGGTCATGCCGTAGCCGGGCAGGGACTTCTGGTCGGGCCAATCCATGTGGACGGTGTGGCCGCCGCCGATGACGGTCAGGCCGCGGTTTCGCATCCAGCCGGTGGTGTCCACGCCCATCGCGATGAGCTCGTGGACGGCGGCCGGGGTGAGCCCATCGCCGCAGATTTTGTCGCGCGGGAACGGGTTTTTCTCCAGGAGGACGACATCGAGGCCTGCTCTGGCCAGGTGGTAGGCGGTGGAGGACCCGCCCGGGCCCGCGCCGACGACGACAACGTCAGCGCTCATGTCGCTAGGCATAGTCAATGCCACGGCATTCCTCCGTCATGTGGGCGCGCGGGTGCATCCGCGCCAGTGTGCAAGGCGGACGAGGTGTGCACATCACCTCATTCCGCCCGCCAGCCTAGCTAGGTCACCCTCACCTCGCCGGGCACAGAAGTTTTCCGCGCATTTTCGGGCCACGAGGCCATGGATGGCCGCGCTCTCACCCAACATTTGCGCAACATTTCTTTGTTGTAAATGCCCACCGCGGCCTCGCCGTCCGCGAACGCTCACGGACGCCGCTCCCGCTCACCCAACCCGCCCACGACAAAGGCCGGGACCCCGCGTAGGGACCCCGGCCTCGTCAGTGAAAAATCACGGCAGCGGCTTGACCGCGCGGTGCATGCAGGCGATACCGCCGGTGAGATTGCGGTACTCGACCTCACTCCAGCCGTTCGCGGCGACCATGCGAGCGATCTCCTCCTGCGCGGGCCACTGGCGGATCGACTCGACCAGGTAGTCGTACGCGCCGTCGTTCGTGGACGCCAGGCGGGCCATCGTCGGCATAACCGTCTTCTGGTAGGCCGAGTACAAGCCGCGGAAGGCACGCGACGGCGGGGTGGAGAACTCCAGGATCACGAGGCGGCCGCGCGGACGCACGACGCGCGCCATCTCGCGCAGCGCCAGAGCCGGGTCGGGAATATTGCGCAGGCCCCACGAGATGGTGACCGCGTCGAAGGAGCCGTCCTCGAAGTCCAGGTCCATCGCATTGCCGTGCACGAACTCGATCTCGGGGTGGCGCTCGCGGCCCACCTCGATCATGCCTTCGGACAGGTCGCAGGCGACGACCTCGGCGCCACCCTTGGCCAGGGCGACCGACGACGCGCCGGTGCCGGCGGCCAGGTCGAGAATGCGTTCGCCGGGGTGGGGCGCGACCGCCTTGCGCAGGGCGGTCATCCACACGTGGTTGAAACCGCCCGTCATCAGCGTGTCCATCATGTCGTACCGCGTCGCGACGGAGTCGAACATCGACGCAACTTCGGTGGGATCCTTGGTCAGATCGGCGCGTGGGGTGTCAGTCATGCGTTAATCCTCCCACGTCTTTCAGCGTGCCGCCGCCCCTGCTTCTACCATTGGACGCATGCATGACGACTTTGGATGCTCGCGCCTTGTGTTTCGGGCGTTGGTCCTGCCCCCGCAGCACCCGGGGTCTACTTGCTCACTGACTTCTCTGCTCCCTTCATCGGGCGGCGCGGCCTGGCTGGGTGAGCGCCGCTCCATGATCGGCCTGGGCCGCGCCGTGACGCTCGAGTCCGCCTCCCCCGACGCGATCACCCGCGTGCGCCGGGCGTGGGAGGCCACCCCGGCCTCGTCCCTGGGGGAGGGCGCCCCCTCCCCCATCCTGTTCGCCTCCTTCGCGTTCCGCTCCCCCGCCCGCTCGGTGGCGTTCGTCCCGGCTCTGACCCTCATCGACGAGGCCGGGGCGCGTTGGGCGATCACCGCCGGCATCGGGGATGCGCCGGATCCGCTGGCTGCCGTGTCCGAGGCCGTGGCGGCAGCGCGGCCGACCGCTCGCGTGCCCGAGTCTTTAACCTTTGGCCAGGGGTCGATGTCGCGGACCCAGTGGCGCGATTCGGTTCGCTCGATGGCGGCGCGCCTGCGCGAGGGCGCGGCCGACAAGGCCGTCATGGCGCGCGACATGACGATCCGCTGCCCGCACGGCTTCGACGAGCGCTTCCTGCTCGAACGCCTGAGCGACCTGTACCCCTCGACGTGGCGTTTTAGCGTGGATTCGCTGGTGGGAGCCTCCCCCGAGATGCTGATCGCCACCGCCTGCGGGACCGCGTCATCGCGCGTACTGGCAGGCACGTGTCAGCCCGGCGAGGGACAAGCGTTGGCGTCGAGCCCGAAGGACCTGCGCGAACACGCGCTGGCGTCAGAGTCGGTGTCCTCCATCCTGGAGCGCCTGTGCCTGGACGTGCGCGCACAGGGCCCATTCCTGCTCACCCTCCCCAACGTCACCCACCTGGCGACAGACGTGCGCGCCCGGCTCGGGTCGGCGCACCTGCTGGACCTGGTCGCCGCCCTGCATCCGACGGCGGCCGTGTGCGGCACTCCCCGCGACGCCGCGATGCGCCTCATCGAAGAGCTGGAGGACACCGAGCGCGGCCGCTACTCCGGGCCGGTGGGCTGGGTCGACACGGCCGGCAACGGCGAGTTCGCGATCGCCCTGCGATGCGGCCTGGCCTCCGGGACTCGCCTGCGCCTTTTTGCCGGGGCCGGCATCATGCCGGATTCGGACCCCGACTTGGAGTTGACCGAGACGGAAGCGAAGATGCGCCCGCTCCTGGACGCCCTAGGGGTGTGACGGCGGCCCGCCGGCGCGCTCAAGCTCGTTGCTGTCCTTCGCGGATAGGTAACGAGCACGCGGATAGGTAACGAGCACGCGGATAGGTAGCGAGCACGCGGATAGGTAACGAGCACGCGGATAGCTTATAAACATACGGATAGCTTCGTAACCTATCCACGAGTGGATAACCTATCCGCGAAGACGAAACCTATCCGCGAGCGCCCAGACAACAAGGCCACCCGCGCATCTCCCCACGTCAGAGGCACGCCCAGCAACGCAACACGCCCCTTCCCCCACCCCGCCACACGCAAAGGCCCGCCATCCCACGAGGGGACGGCGGGCCTCGTCAATGACGAGCGAAAATCAGGAACCCTGGATCGTAACGGCGACGTCCTGAGTCGAGCCGTCCCGAGCGATCGTCAGGTTGATCGTGTCGCCCGCCTTGTAGCGGCGCACGTAGCCGATGAGCTGCTTGGGGCTGGTGACCTCCTGGCCTTCGACCTTGAGGATGACGTCCCCGGAGCGCAGCCCGGCAGCGGCGGCACCGGAGCCGGAGGAAACCTCCTGAACCTGGGCGCCGACGTAGGTGTCGGAACCGACGGTGGCGGTCGCGGCCTTGACGGTCACGCCGAGCAGGCCGTGGGAGGCGAAGCCGTTGGTGATGAGCTGTTCGGCAATGGACACCGTCAGGTCTGAGGGGATCGCGAAGCCCAGGCCAATCGACCCTGCCTGGCCGTCGGCGGAGGTGGCCAGCGACTTGATCGAGGAGTTAATGCCGATCACCGCGCCGGTTGCGTCGAACAGCGGGCCGCCCGAGTTACCGGGGTTAATAGAAGCGTCGATCTGGATGGCGTTGGTGACGACCAGGTCGGAGGACGCCTGCGTCTGATCCTGCGAGGCGGAGTCCTCGTCCATGGAGACCTCCACGGGGCGGTTGAGCGCGGACACGATGCCGGTCGTGACCGTGTTCGACAGGCCCAGCGGCGCGCCGATGGCCATGACGGGGGCGCCGACCTGGAGGTTCTGCGAGCTCGCGAAGCGCGCGACCGTCAGGTTCGACGGCGGATTTTCCAGGCGGATGACGGCCAGGTCGGTGGTCTTGTCGTGGCCGACGATGCGCGCGGCGTACAGGCGCCCGTCCGCCAGGGTGACCTGAAGCTGGCCGCCGTCGATTGCCGGGGAGATCACGTGGTAGTTGGTGACGATGTCACCCTGGGCGTCGTAGATGACGCCGGAACCGGTGCCGCCCGAGGACGCTCCCTGGCTCTGGATGGTGACGACCGCGGGGGACACGGCCGCGGCGACTGCGGTCCAGTCGGCGACGTCGCTCGACGCGGGCACGGTCGCGACGGTGCCGTTGTTGAGGTTCTCCGCCGTGGCGACGCGCAGCAGCTCGGGGCGCACGTACAGCATCGCGCCCAGGGTCAAGCCGATCGTCAGGAGCATTGCGCCCAGCAGGGCGACCCACCCAGGTCCGCGCTTCTTGATGATGATGGTTTGTCCGGGTTCCGGGGACGAGGCCGGGGCCGCGTATCCGGTGACCGGCATTCCTGCGGGGGGCGCGTAGGTGCCGCCCGAGGCCTCGCCGCGCTCTGCGCCCGGCGCGGAGTGCGCGGGGGCGGCGGGGGCGGCAGGTGCGGCGGGTGCCGGGATCGTCGTCGCCGCGCGCATCTCCTGAGTGGCGTCATGCTCGGCTTGCGCGGGTGCCGGGATCGTTGTGGCCGCGCGCATCTCCTGAGTGGCGTCACGCTCGGTCTGCGCCTGCGCGGCGGCCGCTCCACCCACCGTGGGCCTGGACGCGGGGTCATGATCGGCTTGCGCGGGTGCCGGGATCGTTGTGGCCGCGCGCATCTCCTGGGCGTCACGCTCGGTCTGCGCCTGCGCGGCGGCCGCTCCACCCACCGTAGGCCTGGACGCGGCGTCGTAGGAGGGGCGCGGGTAGCTGGGCGCGGGCTGGGTGCCAGAGCCGGTGTCGGGGGCTGGAATACGAGGCTCAGTCATGGTTTCCTCTAGTGTCAGTTCATTAGTTATTCACCAGTATGAGGCGTTTCTTCCAACGAGCACTGGAAGCGCCCTGTGAGTTTCCTGAATGATGGACCCGCGCATGCGGCGGGTACCACCGCGCGCACGAACGGAGGTCCCCCCAAATCTCGCACGTAATTCCCTTACTACAACTTTCAACCAACCCCACAAACGTTGCAATTCCAACAACTCGATTTCAAATCTTGAAATACGCACGCGGGAATTACGTGCGACATTGTTGGGGAACCATGCCAAGGTGGAGCGGTGCATGGAGAGCGCGGACGGTAGAAGCCCTCAGGCCCGCGCACGCGACCTAGGAGGCGTTCAGCGCGTTGCGCGCCTGCGCGTACAGGTGGGCCGCCCGCTCGACGGGCGCGTGGATGAGGCGCGGCCCGGCCGGCGGATCAGCGAGAACCGCGGCAAGCTCGCTCGGGGTGGCTGCGCGCGCAAAGCCGACGCCGTAGGCGGCGGCGAGCGCCTCGTAGTTGACGTGTTGGGCGACGCCAAACCAGCGGTCGTAGGCCTCGGGAGTGGCAGCATTCCCATGCTCGAGGGTGGCGAAGATGCCGCCCCCCTCGTCGTCGGCGACGATGATGTCAAGCTCGGCCCCCGTGGCCGCCGCGAGCGCCAGCGAGGAGGCGTCGTGACACAGGGTCAGGTCGCCCATGACGGCAGTAACGCGCGATGCCTGGGCTCGGCCGCGAGCATCGTCGCGCGGTTCGCCAGCTCGCTCAGGCGTGGCTATGCGGGCGCTGCCCAGTCCGGCGGCGATGCCGACGGCGGTGGCAATGGTGCCGTCGATGCCAGCTTGGCCGCGGTTCGAGAACACGGGTCGGCCCGCCAGGGATTCCACCGCCAGGTCGAAGGCGCGCACGGGGTTAGAGGCCCCCAGCACGAGGGGCCCGCGAGTCGCCGAGGCGACGGCGCGCGCCAGAGAGAGCATGGTGCGCCCAGACCCCGCGGCGAGGAGAGCGTCGATGCGCAGGCCTGCCTCGTCGGCGGCGGTGCGCACGCGGGCGGCCCACTCGGCGCCGCACGTCGGGCGCAGGGGCATGGCCAGGGCAGGAACGATGACGGAGGCGTTGCCGGAGATGTCCACCCAGGGTGCGTGGGCGTCGACGACGACCACGCGCACGTCGGGGCGCGCGAGCAGCGCGTGGATGGGCCGCGACAGGGTGGGTCTGCCGGTCACGACGACGGTGTCCACCTCGCCCGCCAGGGGGGAGGAGACGATGGCTTGTTCGTAGGGGGTCACTCCCCCGCCCGCCCACGCCCCGGAGGCGGGCTCGGCCAGGAGCGGGAACCCGGAGGCGCACGACCACTGCGCTGCGAGGGGCGACGCTCCCTCGCCGGCGACGATCAGCCCGGCGCGTGCGGCCCCCACGACGTCCTCCCAGCGCTCGGGCGCGGCGTTGGTGGGCTGCACCCGGGTCGGGCGCGGGACGAACGAGGCCATGGCCTCGTCCCGCGAATCGCCCGCGGCCCCGGACGCGCGCGACTGCGGCGTGAGCGGATCGCGGAAGGCGACGTTGATCTGGACGGGTCCGGGCGTGCCGGTGGGCGCCCCGCAGGCGGCAGCGACGGCGCGCGAGAGCTGGCCGACGAGCGCACGCGAGGGCTCCTGCGGTTCCAGGTCGACGCAGGCGCGCGCGTGCATGCCGAAGAGGCCGGATTGGAAGGTGGCTTGGGATGCGCCGACGCCGCGCAGCTCGCCGGGCCGATCGGCGCTAATGACGAGGAGGGGCAGGCGCGCGTGGGAGGCCTCGAGGACGGCGGGGGTCAGCTCGGCGACGGCGGTGCCGGAGGTGACGATGACGGCGGGCAGCGCGCCGGTGCGGGCTAGGCCCACGGCCGCAAAACCGGCGCCGCGTTCGTCGAGGACGGGCATGGCATGCCCGCCGAACGCCCCGGATTCGAGGGCGTAGGCGAAGGGCGCGCTGCGCGAGCCCGGGCAGTACAGGACGTGCGTGAGGCCCAGGTCATCCAGGGCGGACAGGATCGCGCGGGCGGTGTCGACGGAGGGCATGGGCCCAGCCTACCGGGATCCCGCCCCCAGGTGCTCAGCCATGCCTTCGAGGCGCATTCCCCAGCGGCTCACGAGGTCGGAGTCCTGCGGGCCGCGCCCGATGAGGTCCAGGTCGGGTTCGAGGCGCCCCACGGGCAGGCGGCCGCGCTCGGGCACGAGGGGGGTGGTGACGTCCGCGACGAGCAACGAGGCCGTGGCCAGTCCGGCCGCCCGGGGGATGCCGGGCACGGCGGCGGCAGCGGCAACACCGACGGACAGGCCCACGGACGTTTCCAGCGCGGAGGAGACGACGACGCCGAGGCCGCACTTGCGGGCGACCTTCAGGGCGGAGCGCACGCCTCCGAGGGGCGCGACCTTGATGATGACAACGTCGGCGGCTTCCTTGCGGGCCACCTCGAGGGGGTCTTCGGCGCGGCGGATGGATTCGTCGGCGGCGATGGGCACGTCGACGCTGCGGCGCACCTCGGCGAGTTCGTCGACGGTCAGGCAGGGCTGTTCGACGTATTCGATGGGGACGACGCCGGCGGCCTCGGCCATGGCGGGGATGGCGGCGCGCGCCTCGTCGACCTCCCAGGCGCCGTTGGCGTCGAGGCGGATCATGGCCTGTCCGCCAACCGTTTCACGCAGGGCGTCGGCGACGGCGGCGATGCGCGCGCAGTCGCGCGAGATGCTCACACCGGGTTCGGCGACCTTGATTTTCGCGGTCGCGCACCCGCCGGAGGCCTTGACTCGGTCGTAGGCCTCTTCGGGGGAGATAACGGGAACGGTCACGTTGACGGGCACGTACTTGCGCCGGGGCACGGGCGGGAAGCGGCGCGCGGACTCGAGGGCGGCGCCCAGCCAGCGCGAGGATTCGGCGTCGTCGTAGTTCCAGAAGGGGGCAGCTTCGCCCCATCCGGCGTGGCCGTGAAGAAGGAGGCCCTCGCGGCGAGTCACCCCACGGAAGCGTGTGGTCATCGCTACCTTGTACACGAGAATGTCGTCGACACCTTCGAGGGCGTAGCGCGTCTGACGACTCAACTGACGCATGGGAATACGCATAAGCGTGGCGTACTGCGAAGCGTTCATCGCTCCCCTCCTTACATATCGGTAATATTGTCGCGCATGCTGCCCTCAAGCTCAACTGCTTCACGCTACCACTTGTAAGACATTTTACGCTAACTATAAATAAGTGACAGACTCTCAACGCCTACCAAACACCTGGCAAATAAAGACATCTCACACCTCACAGGAAAAGTGACTAGTTATCACCATCTAGACACCCTCTCGCCTTTCGGTCATTCCGTGCGGTTAGCTTGCCACCAGGTGCGACGCGCAGCCGCGCAGGCGACCTCCCCGGTTGGACACGCGGCCCTCCACCCCCTTCCCCAGCCGACTACGAGACCCGGCCCGGTGCCGAAAGCCCGCCTCGGCCTCGTCCATTAGAATCCGAGGCATGAGTGCTCTTCCTTTTGTCTCCGACACCTTCGACCCGACCCGCTGGCGTGAGGTCGAGGGATTCGACTTCGCTGACATCACCTACCACCGCGGGATTTCGCGCGGCCCCGCGGCCGACGGTCGCCCCGAGGGCGCGGACATGCCGGTCGTGCGCATTGCCTTTGATCGCCCCGATATTCGTAACGCCTTCCGTCCGGGCACGGTCGACGAGCTGTACCGGGCACTCGACCACGCGCGCCAGACCTCGTCGGTCGCGGCCGTCATCCTGACGGGCAACGGCCCGTCGGCGCGCGACGGCGGCTACTCGTTCTGTTCGGGCGGGGACCAGAGGGTCCGAGGCCGTGACGGGTACCGCTACGAGGTCGAGGGGGCGGACCCGGAGGCGGCCACCGCGCAGCGGCGCGAGCAGATCGACCCGGCGCGCGCCGGGCGCCTGCACATCCTGGAGGTCCAGCGACTCATCCGCACGATGCCCAAGGTCGTCATCGCGGCCGTTCCCGGCTGGGCGGCGGGCGGCGGTCACTCCCTCAACGTCGTGGCGGACCTGTCGGTGGCCTCCATCGAGCACGCGGCGTTCATGCAGACGGACGCGAACGTGGGGTCTTTTGACGCCGGCTACGGCTCGGCGTTGCTGGCCCGTCAGGCCGGGGATAAGCGTGCGCGCGAGATCTTCTTCCTGGCCGAGCGCTACGACGCCGAAACTGCCGAGCGGTGGGGCGTCGTCAACCGCGCGGTCCCCCACGCCCAGCTCGAGGAGACCGCCCTGGAGTGGGCCGCGACCATCGCGACGAAGTCCCCGCAGGCCATCCGCATGCTCAAGTTCGCCTTCAACCTGGCCGACGACGGGCTGGCGGGCCAGCAGGTGTTCGCCGGCGAGGCCACGCGCATGGCGTACATGACGGCCGAGGCGCAGGAGGGCCGCGATGCCTTCCTCGAGCACCGCGCGCCCCGCTGGGAGGACTACCCCTACTACTACTGAGGCCTGGCCCGCCGGGCGACTGTGCCAGGAGGCCTCGGGATCGCGGACGCGACCCCGAGGCCTCCTCTATGCGCCCCCTATTCGCGGGCAGTGAGCGTTATGCCCGTGATCGTCTGGTGCCTCTCATCGTCATAGGTGACGGTGACAGTGCCCGTGTATGACTCGGCCATGTCGGGCGCTGGGTTCGGGACATACAGCCTCTCAATCGTGAAGGTCGTCGGAGAGTCAATGGTCACTCGAATGTCGTAGTACCTGACTTCGTGACTGAGGTCAACCTGCTTGACTCTCGGTGGGGCGTTCTTGGTCGCGTCGGGGCACAGATCGGATACGCTTCCCTGCGTGTCGATACACTGCGCGATGATCTCCGCGAGCTCGTACTCTATTTGCTTTTCCAAGACAATAGCATCGAAAGTGAAGGGCCTCACCGTCGTTGCGCCGGTACTCGACAGCTCAACGTTGAACAGAGACCGGACTGCGCGATACTCGTCATCTCGATAGAGCTGCTGAAGCTTGCCAGGCAACGAGCTCAGGCGCGCTTCGCTACTGAATGAGCGCGCGCCGATCTCATACATCCCCGGGTAGAGGGTCAACGTGAGGGCCCGTCCTTTGACCGGCCACTCCGCCACGGGGTTAAAGGAAGCGATGGTAGCGCCGTTGAAGAGAACCTCGGTCGTGGCGGCGGGCAACTCGACCGTCACAGTCTGCGCCATGCTCGTAGCGATCATCCATGGCGCATCCAGGCTCTCACGGCGCGCCACCATGCCGATATGCTCAGGCGTGCCCCTCCCGTAGTTATCAGTACTCGTGACCTCGAAGGTCGCAGTGAGCCTGTCAGCCGAGAGCGTCCCCTCAGACACTGTCAGAGACATATGAGTACCCGCCGGAACCCTGAAATCCTCACCCGCATCGGTGAGCATCCACTCCGGGTCCGTCGAATCGGCGAGGCCATCCAACGCGGCTGCCTCGCCAACGTTTCCCTTTAGGATCGCATCGCAATAGGCGTTCACCACGCTGGTCGCACCGGCCAGAGCCTGAGCATCCAGCTCCCGCTCAACCCGCTCAACGTGCGAGCGCCACGCCAACACCGAGGCGACCGCCCCAACAATGAGGACGAGGACCGCAACGCTCGTCAACCAGTACCGCTTTCGCGCAAAAAACACCGGCGGCGACACAGACCAACGCAGCCGAGCCCGCACCCAGCGAGCATAAAGACGGTGATACAGAGTCCGCCCGTTCACGATACCTCTCTCCAATGCGAGGAAAACCTAACCACGTGCCATCCTACCGGCCAACACGCACTCGACAAACCCCCACTGTCACCTCGCCAGTCAGACCTTGCGAGCGCCGACAGCCACTTGTTCCGCGCCCCTCCCCTTTGGTAGCTTTCCTATACACCTACGTAAGGAACCCCCATGCCCCAGCCCTCACCGACGAGCACACCGCAAGACCCCTCGCCCACCCCCACCTCGCGGCGCAAGCGCTGGATCGCCACGGCCTCGTGCGTGGGCCTCGTGGCCGCCGCGTCCGGGGTGGGCTACTGGTCGAACTACGTGTACATGTCTGACGTGAGCGCGGAGGATGCTGCTGCTCGCTTCGCCTCGCTTATCGCGGACGGCAAGTACGAGGAGGCTTTTTCACTCACGGACGGGAGCAACCCGTTCCACACGGACGGGTTTTCCACCGATCTACTGACGGATCGCGCCCACGTCGGCGCTCCGCAGGTCAGTGACGTCAGCACGCAGGCCTCAAGCACAAGTTCTGAATGGTTTGACACCACCTTCGTCTACGACGATTCCTCGGAGCCCGATACTCTTTCCTTCTCATTGAGAAGTACCGAGAGAAGAAACGGCTCGCTTGGCATGTGGCAAGCAGACTTTGGAGGGGTGACTCGAAGCGTTTCTTTCTCCGGCATGCGCGACGTGCGTGTGGGTGACGTGGCCGTCTCTGACCCCGACGCGCGGCATCTCCTCTTTGCGGGACGGTATCGTATGGAGGCGCATGCGGATCACGAACCCTACTGGAAAGTGGACTTTACCTACCCGCTCGGCGACAACGTGGGGGAACTACGCACGGCCGGTCCGCCCTCGTTCGAGGTGGTCGCCAGCGACGAGCTGAAGGATTGGGCCAACGGGGCAGCCCAGGCTTTCATGATGGACTGCCGGACCAGTTTCAGCCCTTCCATGCCTTTCCTCTATCCTGCTGATGTGCAGAAATGCGGTGTCCTGGCACTGCGCTCTGATGCCCCCGCCCTCCCACCTGTTGACCTCATCAGCTTCGAAGTGCATCCGACTTGGTTCGGGTTCTACGTCAACATGGGCGAGACCATCCTCAAAGAGGGCTACCACATCTCGACTGTTTACGTTACCTGTGACATCAGCTTCCCTGATGCCTCAGACTCACCCGACGCCTCATGCACGGTGGGTAAACGACGCCGATAGTTCTGACGGCCCCGGCGCCGCGCCGACCGGGGTCTAGCCGCGCCGACCGTGGGCTAGTGGGCATCTGCGGGAGAGTCAGGTGTCGCTCGGGGTGAGGGTGATCGCGGTGATCGTTTCGTCACCGTTCTCGTCGTAGGACATGGTGCCTGTGCCCTTGTAGTACTGATGGACGCCCGTGTCCGCGTTGGGGAGACTCAGCGAGTTGATAGTGAACGTCGTTGGAGAGTTGATGGTGACGGAGATGTCGTAGTACTCCTTTTCCCGACGAAGGTCCCTCTGCTTGACTCTCGGTGGGGCGTTCTTGGTCATGTCGGGACACAGATCGGATACGCTTCCCTGCGTGTCGATACACTCCATGACAATCTCCACGAGCTCGGTCTCTGTTTCCGCTCGCAAGACAGTAGCGTCGAAGGTGAAGGGAGTTACCATCACGGCACCGGTACTCGACAGCTCAACGTCGAACTGAGACCGGACTGCGCGGTCATCGTCATATCGATAGAGCTGCTGAAGCTTGCCAGGCAACGAGCTTAGGCGCGCTTCGCTACTGAATGAGCGCGCGCCGATCTCATACATCCCCGGGTAGAGGGTCAACGTGAGGGCCCGTCCTTTGACCGGCCACTCCGCCACGGGGTTAAAGGAAGCGATGGTAGCGCCGTTGAAGAGAACCTCGGTCGTGGCGGCGGGCAACTCGACCGTCACAGTCTGCGCCATGCTCGTAGCGATCATCCATGGCGCATCCAGGCTCTCACGGCGCGCCACCATGCCGATATGCTCAGGCGTGCCCCTCCCGTAGTTATCAGTACTCGTGACCTCGAAGGTCGCAGTGAGCCTGTCAGCCGAGAGCGTCCCCTCAGACACTGTCAGAGACATATGAGTACCCGCCGGAACCCTGAAATCCTCACCCGCATCGGTGAGCATCCACTCCGGGTCCGTCGAATCGGCGAGGCCATCCAACGCGGCTGCCTCGCCAACGTTTCCCTTTAGGATCGCATCGCAATAGGCGTTCACCACGCTGGTCGCACCGGCCAGAGCCTGAGCATCCAGCTCCCGCTCAACCCGCTCAACGTGCGAGCGCCACGCCAACACCGAGGCGACCGCCCCAACAATGAGGACGAGGACCGCAACGCTCGTCAACCAGTACCGCTTTCGCGCAAAAAACACCGGCGGCGACACAGACCAACGCAGCCGAGCCCGCACCCAGCGAGCATAAAGACGGTGATACAGAGTCCGCCCGTTCACGATACCCCTCTCACGTAGAGAGTGACAAACTTAACCATTTTTTATCATATCACAACATGGGATTATAGGACAAAACGTGTTGCTGGGGGTTAGTCCCAGGTGTTGTGGTAGGGAGTGGTGTAGTGGAGTTCGTTCCAGCAGATTGCGTCGCCTCAGCCGGGGATGGTACCGGTGGCTTGGGGGGTGACTGGCGTAATACCTGGTGTTTTCGAGGGCCGCGTCGGTGGGCATAATGGCCAGGATGCAGGCTGCTGGCTAGGGCTGCTCGCTAGGGGTGTAGCACCACCAGAACACGGCTTTCATGCGTCTGGACAGGCGCATGCCGCGGTAGTCGCGCAATATCTCGTGTAGGCGCGCGTTCGAGCTTTCAATCTGGTTGGCTGTTGCGGGCATCGGGCGGTACCAGGTGAGGTCCAGATACGTGAACAACAGGCCCTGCGCGATGAGCTTGTTGAGCCTGTTACGAGCACGAACAGCCTGTCATGAGTGTATTCCCCTCCTCCGTCAGGCCTGCATGTTTTCTCCTCCAAGAAACCCTTCCAGCGCGTGCACCACTCCTGGTAGTAAGCCTGTGCGCACGTTGTTGACGGTTTATTTATGGGACTATGGTCCGGGCCGCTTGGTGTCGTTCGTATTCGTATGGAGGATGTGCCGCCGAGGCTGGTGTGGATGCGGCGGTGGTTGTAGAAGTCTTCGATCCAGGTGGCGACCCCGGTGTAGACCTGGTTGCGGGTGGTGAAGGCGCGCCGGTACTAGTACTCGGTTGTGAGGGTGGCCCACAAAGATTGGGCCATGGCGTTATCCGGCTCTTCCGAGTTGAGTGTGGGTGACCGGGTGTTGAGCGGGGGTTGCGGGTAGAGGTCGAGGTCCCAGGTGATGAGCGGACTTCAACCCCCGCGATCTTCAAAGGGACCTCGGGCGGTATCTCACCCTACCTGCTGCTGTGTGTCGCTTGATCGTTGTGATCGGCGTGATCTGCTCGTCGGTTTGGAGGGCTTCCATCTGATGAGCGTGGCTCGCACCCCAGATGCTCTGGTACTCGATGTTGAGTCGTGCAACCAGCTGGTTGGCTGCCCGGGTTGCGGGGTGATCGCACAAGGCCACGGTCGTATGGTGGTGGAGGTCATCGACGCGCCCTGGGCCGGGATCCCGGCGCGGATCCGGTGGTTTAAGCGACGCTGGATATGCCGCGAACACGCCTGCCAGATCGCGACCTTCATCGAGCAGAACCACTCGGTGTGCGCCCCCAGGGCACGTTTGGGCGCCCGGGCGATCCGCTGGGCGATCCGACAGTTGCGCTTCGAAGGAGCCACCATCGCTGGCCTGGCCCGACAACTGGCAACCACGTGGAACACCGTGTGGTCCCATATCAAGCCGTGCCTGCAAGCCGCATCTGACCCCCGCCCGGTTCGCAGGCGTGCAGGTATTGGGAGTTGACGAGCATGTGTGGCACCACCAAGACCGACGCCGACGAGGGCCCCGTGAGCTCACCGGCATCGTCGACCTGACACGCGGGGAGGATCACCCCACGGCCCGCTTGAGTGGACCTGGTCCCAGGCAGGTCTGGCACCGTGTACAAGAACTGGCTAGAAGAGCGCAGCGAAGACTTTCGCTCCGGTATCCAGATCGCGACGCTAGACCCCTTCCAAGGATATAAAAACGCCATTGACGACCAGCTCCAAAACGCCACCAGCGTCCTGGATGCCTTTCACATCGTCAAGCTCGCCGGCGACGCTCCAGGTGAGGTACGCCGCCGCGTCCAGCAAGACACGACCGGTCACCGCGGGCGCAAGGGCGATCCCCTCTATCAAATCCGCAATCTTTTGCGCGCCTCACACACGCAGGCTCACCCCACACCAAAAGGAACGCCTCCGTGAGGCCTTCACGGCAGATGAAGCGCATATCAGTGTCGAAGTCGCCTACCTTCACCGGGCAAGTGCGCGAGGTCTTCCACCAATCCACACCCGCCCAAGGCCAACGCCTGGCCGCACACCTCATCCAGCACCTACCAGCCTGTCCCATCCCCGAAATCGCTCGCCTAGGGGCGAACCCTACGCAAATGGAAGGACCCACTCGACGCCTACTTCGACACCGACGGAGCCAGCAACGGGCCAACAGAAGCCATCAACGGACATTATCGAACTAGGCAGACGCACCGCCAGAGGCTACCGCAACCCCACCAACTACAGACACCGAATACTCCTCATCGCAGGCGGCCTAGACGCCTCCACCCACACCCAACTCTGAAGAGCCACATATGTTGAAACTACCCCTAGAATCCGCCGGTTCAGAAAGCTAACAATCATAGGTGACTACCTCAGCCAAAGAGACGCAGCCGAATAATAGCATGGTTAACGACCAATACAACCATGTTTACAATGAATGCAATTCATTGCCCGAAGACAATCGAGCGGACATGAGATTCACTTCCGATCATAGCGAGCCCAGGGATTCTTCTTGTCCTGCCATAGCTGCTCAGCAGACACATCAATACGAGCAAGGGCGGCTGCTGATTCCTGATCGGTGGCAAGAACTGCATCAATCGCGCACCGGAGGTTATACGCATAATCACCCACCTCATTACTGAAATCCATCATGAGCTGATACAGAAGGTCTTGCAGCTCAATAAGCTTCGGCGCAGAACCTCCCGGACTAAGAGCGAAGCCGGATCCGCGTACAAGTGGCAAACTAAACTGAATCTTCATCAGCTCTGCAGCATATTTTTCCATAAGTTGCGCCACATATGGAAGAACGCTATCTGATATCTTATACGCCTCGTCAGTATCTTTAATCTTCAGGTTCTTTGCTTCAAACTCCCCAGACGTATGAGGCATAATATTAAGATCATACTTATGACGTGCCTCTGCTCGAGTCATTTCAGAAATTGACTCTCCAAGCGCAGCGCTGATTTCTTCTTCGACCTTGCGGCATTCTTCATTGGCTTTCTTAAGGCTATTTTCTAGCTCAGAAATCACAGCGAACACATCAGCTCCTGGCTTTTCAAAGAATTTTTCAGCGGCATCCGCCAAGTCCCGATCCTTAAGTGTTTTAAGCCCAAGATCGGCAATACTGCCAACCAATCTAGCTGCCCCGATAGGCGTTGTGACTTCGATTGCAGTGCTTGCAAGGTCTGCAGCACTTACCGCTAGCGAAATAATCGTTAATACAACAGTTTCACCACCATGATTGGACTTTGACGCAATTGCATTACAAGATTGAGTAGCCGATTCGATCAAACTTTTAACCGACTCTTCGGCTCTTTGCATCATTGCCTGCTCACTACGAAAATTAGCCAACAGACAACCTGCAGTAGACCAATATGCCGTAATCCCTCGCCGAAGCTCCGGCAATACATGTCTACAGAGCACATCAAACGCAGCTCCCAAAAAGATCCCAGAAATAGCTTCTTCAGCCTGTGTGATAGTTCCGACCAGGCCATCCTCTCCCATACCCGCTTCTGAATCGAGCCTAACATCCAACTTATCGATTAGATCGACAAGCGAGTTGCCCACTGCGTCAAATGCAGTATGCTTTCGAGCTGTATGAAATGCATCGAGCGCACCGTGAATGCGTGATCGAATGTTAGCAAATTCCGTACCATATGTGTCAGTATATCCCTGAGGTGATTCCCCGTAGTCCGACACACCCGTACAAACACCACCCCCTTCACCATCGGCCCCAGGAGCAGTAATAGTCACAACTCGACTATGGTTATATCCCCCTATTCCCGTATTGGTACTAGTCCTCTTTATGTAGACTTCACCCACGCGATCAAATGAATTTCTGTGCATATACGCATCAATGGCTGATATAATGAGCTCGTTTTCGAGGGGCTTAATTGCGGCATCGATTGTCATCGCATTTCCTTGCTGGTAGCGAATTCTTGCGATCCATTATATGAGACTTCGACCATATTGTCAAGATTAGCTGGCTTGGAACGCGACAGTGACGCCTCTTGAGTCATGCGTCGCCCGTTTTCTGGAGACTGTCTCATTCTGATCGCAGGTTTGTGATGCGGCTCTTCGCATTTGAGGGTGTAGGTGTTGTTGGCGGGGTTGGGCGTGTCGTGGCCGGGTATGGGTCGAGGTCTTCCGATGATGGGGGGCGGTGTCATAGGGTGTAAGCAATTTGTGTGGTAGCAGTGCTGTTGGAGGGGCTGGTTGTGAGCTGTCGTCGGATGCTGAGTGTTGAGGATCGTGCGGCGATCATGGCGGGGGTGGATGCGGGCTTGTCCCAGGTGCGTATCGCTCACTTGATTGGTCGTAGCCCCTCGGTGGTGTGCCGTGAGATCGCCCGCCATACGGGCCCTGACGGGCAGTATCGGGCCGAGGAAGCCGACAAGGCAGCCCGCGCGGCCAGGCGTCGCCCGAAGAAGCGCCTGTTGGATTGTGATGAGGTCCTTCGCGACCGTGTGATTGCTGATTTGTCTCAGGGGCACACTCCCCGCCAGATCAGCGGGCGCTTGCGTGAGGAGGCGTGTGGCACACTGCCCTCCATGGACACTTCTCCCGACGCCCAGGGCCACACGATTAGCCACGAGGCGATTGACACGTGGATCTACGCCCACCCCAAGAAGACGCTGATCGAGCACGGTATTTGCTTGCCCTCGCGCCGGTGGATGCGCAAGAAACCCCCAGCAAGCGGGCGCAAACCCCCCATCGTTGGGATGCGACTGATTGATGAACGCCCTGACATTTCTGATCGGAAAATCCCGGGCAACTGGGAAGGCGACCTGATCATCGGCCAAGACGGGGCCAGCGCGTGCGCGACCCTGGTCGAGCGCACCACCCGCTACCTGATCATCGTCGCCCTGCCCCTGGGTCGGAAAGCCGACCAGGTCCGGCGCGCTCACCCGCCGCATCCAGGGCCTGCCCGACCAATCGATGCGCACACTGACCTGGGACCAAGGCCGGGAAATGGCCCGCCACCAACGCCTTACCCACGACACCGGCGTGGAGGTGTTCTTTGCTCACCCCCACAGCCCCTGGGAGAGAGGAACCAACGAAAACACCAACCGGCTCATCCGCCGCTACCTGCCCAAAGGAACCCCCATCACCAGCCACCAACCCTACCTCGACGCCATCGCCTACGAACTGAACAACTGCCCCAGAGCCACCCTCGGCTACCGCACCCCAACAGAAGCATTCAACGAACTCATTGCTACCACCCATTGACACCGCCGGGGTTCCGACACCGTCCATCTGAAAGACCTCGACATGTCCAATACTATCTTTGATCGCCCTGATCTGAGCGCGTTCACGCGCCTGGATGACCTGGGGTTGGAGGTGACGGGTCAGCGCATTGAGGCAGACCATGCAGTGTTGGCGTGCTGTATTACTGGTGAGGACCGGTGGTGCCGACGCTGCGGGTGCCAGGGCATTTCTCGTGACACGGTGGTCAGGCGCTTGGCGCACGAGCCCTGCGGGTGGCGCCCCACGATCGTGCATGTGAGCGTGCGCCGCTACCGGTGTCAGGGGTGTTCTCACGTGTGGCGTCAGGATATGAGTCAAGCAGCCGATCCGCGCGCCAAGCTCTCACGGGCGGCGGTGCGCTGGGCGCTCACTGGGCTGGTCGTCCACCATTTGACGGTGGCGCGCGTTGCCCAGGCCTTGGGAGTGTCCTGGAAGAGCCGCTAACACTGCTGTCCTGGCCGAAGGAGAGCGCTCACTGATCAACGACCCGACCCGGTTTGAAGGCGTGCGCGTCATTGGCGTGGATGAACACGTGTGGCGCCACACCCCATACGGCGACAAATATGTCACCGTCATCTTGGACTTGACGCCCGTCCATGATCGCAGCGGTCCCTCCCGGCTGTTGGACATGGTCCCGGGCCGCTCCAAGCAGGTCTTCAAAACCTGGCTGGCCTCCCAGCCTGCCACGTGGCGCGAGCGCATCGAGATCGTCGCGATGGATGGCTTCACCGGGTTCAAAAGCGCCGCCGCCGAAGAACTCCCAGACGCAACCGCGGTCATGGACCCCTTCCACGTCGTACACCTGGCCGGAGATGCTCTCGATGAATGCCGCAGACGCATCCAGCAAGAACTCCACCACCGGCGCGGGCGCTCCACAGATCCCCTGTACAAGGCCCGCCGTATGCTCCACACCCGCTCATGCCTACTCACGCCGCTCCAGCAGTACCAGATACTCGACCTGTTTTCCGGCGACGAGCACGTCGCCCTCGAGGTCACCTGGAGCGTCTACCAGAACATCATCAACGCCTACCGCGATCCCAACAAAATCCGCGGTAAGGCCCTGATGCAAGCCGAAATAGACCGTCTCAGCGACGCGGACGTGCCACGCTCCCTCACAGAGATCATCACACTGGGCAGGACACTCAAACGTCGAGCCGGGGACATCCTGGCCTACTTCGACCACCCCCACACCAGCAATGGCCCCACCGAAGCCATCAACGGCCGCCTCGAACACTTACGCGGCTCCGCCCTCGGATTCCGAAACCCACCCACTACATCACCCGCTGCCTCCTCGAAACAGGAGGATTCAGACCCCGAACTACACCCTCAATTATGAAGAGCCGGAAAACCTAACCACGTGCCATCCTACCGGCCAACACGCACTCGACAAACCCCCGCAGTCACCTCGCCAGTCAGACCTTGCGAGCGCCGACAGCCACTTGTTCCGCGCCCCTCCCCTTTGGTAGCTTTCCTATACACCTACGTAAGGAACCCCCATGCCCCAGCCCTCACCGACGAGCACACCGCAAGACCCCTCGCCCACCCCCACCTCGCGGCGCAAGCGCTGGATCGCCACGGCCTCGTGCGTGGGCCTCGTGGCCGCCGCAGCCGGGGCGGGCTACTGGTGGCATTCCACGCGCGTGCCAGACCTGACGCAGATCGAGGCGTGGAGCCGCTACATGGAACTCATTGAATCCGGGAAGTACGACGAGGCACTGTCGTATTCGCCCTACCTCCAGGACACCAGCAGGAATGGCAATCATATCGAATTCCTGTCCGACGCTGCGCACGCGCACGCACCCAGCACGGTATCCATCGAGCCAGTCGGTAACGTCAATAACACCTACGCCATCGAGGGGCGTGTTTCCTTCGACGACGGCACAGAAGCCTTCGCCACGACCTTCACCGTGCTGTCACAGAAGGACAAGGCCAATGGCAAGCTTGGTTGGTGGCACATTGACGCCCCATCCTTCGGACCAACAGTCACCCTCATGGAGTTAGACAACCTTCGCAGCGTGCGGGTCGGCGACGTATCGATCGATAACCCCCAAGGCCGGTACTACCTATTCCCCGGCAGCTACCGCATGGAAGCCACCCCCAAGAACCCCGACTACTGGACGATCAACTACGAGCACCCCCTGGCCGATGGTGCAGGGGAAATCCGCACCAACATCGTGACAAAGCCCTTCACTATCGAAGCCAACGATACGCTCAAGGAATGGGTTCGTGAGCAAAGCGAAGCATTCGCGACATCTTGCCGCACTGGAACACCCGATGCCTCCAGAGAAGACGCCTGCGGCGCCCTAGCATTGAGTACTACACCGTTCGACCCTACCCAAGATTATCTTTCCGTCCACCTCGTAGAAACAACATCTTTTCTCCTAACTGTATCGACTGGCGAAACAGCTCCCACGGACGATAAGCACACACACTATAACGCCCGGTTTAAGTGCACCATCGACTTCGCTTACGACGGCGCGACGCCGACGACGGAGTGCACTCTGGATAAATGATTCATGATGTGTACACGAACATACGCCAGCACTCAGGGGCCACGCGCCCCTCACGCGAGGTAGACACGCGCCTCCCAGGGCTCCAGAACGCCGGGAGCCTCTCGCTCGGCCTCGGACAGGTCCCGGTTGGACAGGATGAGCTCGCCACTCACCCCGCGCGCGACCTCGCCCAGGGAGGCGGGCTGAGAGGACAGATTGACCAGGATCGTGGCCACGGCCTCGTCGAGGGTGCGCCGGTAGGCGAAGACTGCGGGTGAGGGCGTAACGATGCGCTCGAACGAGCCCGCCGCGATGACGGGCAGGCCGTGGCGCACGTCCGCGAGCGCCCGATAGTAGGCGTACACGGAGGACGGGTCACCCACCTGGGTGGCGGCGTTGATCTCCGTGTAGTTCGGGGTGACGCCGATCCACGGGGTGCCGTCGGTGAAGCCCGCGTTCGGCCCCGCGTCCCACTGAACGGGGGTACGCCCGTTGTCGCGGCCGGTGGCGCACATCCCGGCCAGGACCGACTCGGGATCCTCCCCCGCCGCCACGGCCTCGCGGTAGTAGCGCAGCGCCTCCACGTCACGGAAATCGTCGAGGCCATGGAAGACCCCGTTGGTCATGCCGAGCTCCTCACCCTGGTAGACGTAGGGGGTGCCACGCAGCATGTGCAGCGCGGTGGCCAAGGCGGTCGCCGAGGCGTAGCGGTGCGCCTCGTCGCCGAAGCGGCTGACGGCGCGCGGCTGGTCGTGATTGTCCAGGTACAGGCTGTTCCAGCCAACGCTTCCCTGGGCCTCCTGCCACGCGCTCAGGCAGTCGGCGAGCTCGCCGGGACGCAGCGGGCGGGGATGGAACTTCCCCGCTTCGAGGCCGAGGTCGACGTGGTCGAATTGGAAGACCATGTCGAGCTCACGCCGGGCCGGGTCCGTGAAGAGCAGGACGTTGTCGCGGCGCACGCCGGGACACTCACCGACCGTCATGGTTCCGGCGCGCCCGGCGAAGACCTCGCGGCGCATCTCGGCCAGGTAGTCGTGCAGGTGCGGGCCTTCGGAGAAGTACGGGTAGCCCTCGCCCCACGCGCGCCCCGGGTAGACGATGCCGTCGGGCAGGGCCGGGTCCTTCGAAATCAGGTTGATGACGTCCATGCGGAAGCCGTCGACGCCGCGGTCGAGCCACCAGTTCATCATCTCGTAGACGGCGGCGCGGACCTCGGGGTTATCCCAGTTCAGGTCGGGCTGCTTCTTGTCGAAAAGATGCAGGTAGTACTGGCCCGTGGCCTCGTCCCAGGCCCAAGCCGAGCCCGAAAAGAAGGACCCCCAGTTGTTGGGCTGCGCCCCGGCCTCGCCGCCGACGCGCCCGGGGCGGGGGTCACGCCAGATGTACCAGTCGCGCTTGGGATTATCCCGCGAGGAGCGCGACTCGACGAACCACGGGTTCTCGTCGGAAGAGTGGTTGACGACCAGGTCCATGACGAGGCGCATGCCCCGCTCGTGGACGTCCGCGAGCAGGCGGTCGAAGTCCTCAAGCGTCCCGAACATGGGGTCGATGTCGTAGTAGTCCGCGATGTCGTAGCCGTTGTCGGCCTGCGGGGAGGCGTAGATCGGCGAGAGCCACAGGACGTCCACGCCCAGGTTCTTCAGGTAGTCCAGCTTCTGTCGGATGCCTTCGAGGTCACCGAAGCCGTCCCCGTTGGAATCCTTGAAGGAGCGCGGGTAGATCTGGTAGACGACGGCACCCTTCCACCACTCGTCGGGGCCGAGGCCGTTGCCCGCGGGGTTCAGAGCAACGTCGCGGAAAAACATGGAACACCTGCCAAGAGTCGGGGAACGCAGCCGCTAGCCGCGTGTCACTAGCAGCTTACTACCAGCCGTCAGCCATCAGTCATCAGCCGTCAGCCACCAGCAACCCACTCGAACCGCTCCCCATAAATCTCGCACGTAATTCCCTTCCTTGAATCTTCAACATCCGCCACAAACGTTGCAATTCCAACAACGCAATTTCAATACTTGAAAGGTTGACATGGAAATTACGTGCGACATTGTTGGGGAACCACGCCAGCAGGTACGACACAGCACACGCCACCCACGGTAGGCGCCCGCAGTACCCGCAGCCCTCACTGCCACGCGCCCGCGCCCCTAGCGCGGTAACAGAGAGCGGGCCGGAACCCTTCGGTTCCGGCCCGCCCCCAATGCTCAGTGTCGGCCATCAGTAGTGCACGACCACCGTGTCGCCCATGTCGGTCCAGTCGTAGATGAACTTGGCGGCGTCGACGGGCATGTTCACGCAGCCGTGGGAGCCGCCGTAGCCACTCCACCCGAAGGAGGAACGCCAGGGGGCACCGTGCATCGCGTAGGAGCCGGTGAAGTAGGTGACCCACGGGACACCTTCGGTCTCGTACTTGCTACCGTCGGCGTTCTCGCCGCGCATGGTCTGCACGTCGTACTTGAGGTACACGTGGAACGTGCCAGTGACGGTGGGCGTGTCGGGGGCTCCGGGCACCATGTAGAACGGACCGCCCGCAACCTTGCCGCCAACATAGGCGGTGACGGAGGCGTCAGAAAGGTTGATGTCGACCCACTTCTCGCCCTCGGCGGCCTGGTAGACCAGGTTTTCGGTGCCTTCGGCGACCTGCTTGGTCTCGGAGCCGGGCTCGACGTCGTCATAGTGGAACAGGCCCTCGTACGCCTTGCCGTCGCTCATCGCGGCAACGACGCCCTTCGTGATCTCTTCGGTGTTGTTAGTCTTCAGGCCCTTCTTGCCTTCGCGGGCGGTGGTCAGCACGTTGCCGGAGGAGTCCACGTTTTCGACGCGATTCTCGGGCTTGACGTCGGTGGTGGACGCCAGGGCGTTGACCCAGTCGGCGACCTTGACGGTGCTGATGGAGGGCTCGTCGAGGGTACCGTCATCCTTGGTGAGGAATTCGAACCACTGGACCTTGTCGGAGCGCTCGGCGTAGAAGGTGTCGATGCCGTCGGAGATTTCGATCTGCGTGTCGAGCAGCTCGTTGGCCTTGTCGGCGGCCCGCTCGGCATCGGAGGTGGTGATGCTGGGCTCCATCTGGGAGACGGAGACGTCCTTGGTGACCGAGGTCAGGGTCGCACCGGCCTCCTTGACGGCGGCGGCGACCTCGTCGGGCGCGATGCCGTTGCCGTTCTGCGCGGGCGTGAAGGTGAAGGATTCTTCGTCGGGCGCGATGATGACCTGCGCGTCCTTCATTTCCGAGGTCAGGGTGGAGTTCGCGGTCGCGGTGAGCTTCTTGATCGAGTCCTCAGAGACGGTGGTGACGGGTTCGACGGTGCGGTTGGTAAAGAGTGCACCGACGAAGGAGAACAGGGAGGTCGAGCCTTTCATGGCCTCGTCCGCGGTCGCCTCGGCGTCAAGGGAGATGCCGGCTTCGTTGAGCGAGGCCGTGGTGGCTTTCCCTTCGACCATGAGGGTCACATTGGTGGCGTCGGCTCGTGCGGTGACGGTGGAGACGACCTGGTCGCGGGTCATGCCCTCGACAGAGGTCCCGGCGACGGTCGTGCCCGGCAGCGCGCGGCCAGAGTAGTTGGCCGCATACACGATGACGGCGCAGACGACAAGGAAGACGAGGGCGCACGCCGCGCCGATCGCCCATCTGGTTTTAGTGGAAAGATTCTTGAGCATCGCCGTTCATCCTATCGCCTCATGCACGCTTGTGGAAGTAGACGGTTGAATTTTCAGTTGCGTCGTCTGCCACATGAAAATGGCAGAATTGTTCAGTTTTTAGCCCCCAAACGTGATTATTGCCGCGAAGCGGCCTGCCACCTGGGCGTACGCAAGCACCTATCCTTGTCATATATGCGCTCGCTATAGAACTATGGGAGGCTCATCATGGCTGCGCCGCGAATTCTTGTCGTACCTGGCGGTACATCGATCGGTGCCGCCGCGCTTGCTAACGCATCGATCCACAAGCTGGTTGAACTCTACGAGGAGCGCGCCGCAGACCCGAACCACCCCGCGCCCCACACGGTCGTCTTTGTGCGCGACCCCGCCAAGGTTCCTCCCGCCACGCTGCGCGGTTCCGCTGCGACCCCCGAGCAGGCTTTCCCCGAGGAGGACTACCCCGGCCTCGCCAATCACATCAAGAACGACCCGCATTTCTTTGACGGCGTGGACCTGGTCCTCTCGACGTCCGGTTCCAGCGCGGGCAAGCCGCGCTTGGTCGGCCTGTCCACAGACGCGCTCATGGCCTCGGTGAAGGCGACCGAGCTGGCGCTGGACGGCCCCGGCCGCTGGATCCTCGCGCTGCCCACCCATCACATCGCGGGCGCGATGATCCTGCTGCGCGCGGCGGTCGCGGGCACGAACCCGCAGGTCGTAGATACGACGAACGGCTTTCATCCGCGCGATCTGCTGCCCGCCATTAAGGGCGTCACGCAGGATGACATGCCCGGTTACCTGTCGCTGGTGCCCACGCAGCTCGTGCAGTGCCTCGACGCTGACGAGGAGGTCCTGGAGGCCCTGCGCTCCCTGTCCGCGATTCTCGTGGGCGGCGCGGCGATCAGCAATCACCTGCTCGAGCGCGCCCTGAACGCGGGCCTGAAGGTGCGCATCACCTACGGCATGACGGAGACGGCGGGCGGCTGCGTCTACGACGGCGAGCCGATGCCCGGCATCACGGTACGCGCGGTCGACTGGGACGGGCGTACCCGCCTGGCGTTTAACGGCCCGACGCTGATGACGCGCTACCTGGACGCGGACAGCCCCTTCTTCGAGGAGGGCGGCCAGCGCTGGATGGTGTCCGGCGACATGGGCGTCATCCGCGCGTCGGGCAAGGTCGAGGTGAGCGGGCGCGCGGACGACGTCATCATTTCGGGCGGTCTGTCGATAGCGCCGGGTCCCCTGCGCCGCGCCTTGCGTTCCTACGAGGGCATTTCGGATGCTTGGATCCTGGGCACGCCGGATGAGAAGTGGGGACAGATCGTCACCGCCCTGGTGGTTCCTCACCAGATGCCGTCGGACTCCCTGGAAATGGCCGAGCTGGGCTCGGCCGTGCGCGAGCACGCCGCCGCGCACATCGGTCGCGCGCAGGCGCCGCGCCGCGTGGTCGCGGTGACGGAGCTGCCGTACCTGGGCTTCGACAAGATCGACCGTGGTGCCGCCGTCGCAGCCGCGACTGCCGTCGAAGGCACCGAGAGGGACTGGGTGCGCTAACCCGACCGACGGGCGAGCGCCGCCTCCAACTACACTGGTAGCCATGGCTACCGTGACGGATTGGATTGAAGGCGCTCGCTTGCGCACCTTGCCCGCCGCCGCCGCACCCGTGATTGTCGGGTCGGCGGCCGCGCATTACCTGGGCGGGTTTGACGCGCTGCGGGCTCTCCTGGCGCTTGTGGTGGCGCTGGCCCTGCAGGTGGGAGTCAATTACGCGAACGACTATTCGGATGGGATTCGCGGCACGGATGACAACCGCAAGGGGCCTGCACGCCTGACGGGCGGGGGCCTGGCCAAGCCGACAACGGTCCTGGCAGCCGCGCTGGGGTCGTTCGCGGTGGCCGGCGTGGCGGGCCTCGCCCTGGTTGCCGTGTCGGGCACATGGTGGCTGATCGCTGCGGGCGCTGCGGCGGTCGTGGCCGCGTGGTTCTACACGGGCGGCAAGCACCCCTACGCCTACATGGGCATCGGCCTGTCCGAACTGATGGTCTTCGTATTCTTCGGCTTGCTGGCGTGCGTGGGAACGACATGGACGCAGGTGCAGTCGGCTCCGTGGTGGCTGTGGATGAGCGCGTCGGCGCTGGGCCTGCTGTCGGTGGCGCTGCTGATGGCCAATAACATTCGCGATATTCCGACGGACCGCGAGTCCGGCAAGATGACGGCGGCCGTGCGCCTGGGCGATCGGGCGTCGCGCTGGGTGTTTGCGGCGTGCGCGTGGCTTCCGGTCGCGATGATCGTGGCCCTCGGCGCTGCGGTCGGTTTGCATCCGCTGGCGACCTGCGCGCTGGGCGTGGGAGCCGCCGCGTGGGCGGCCGGAGTGAGCCTGCCGGTCCTCACCGGCGCCTCAGGCCGAGCGCTCATCACTGTCCTGCGCAACACCGGTTTTTTCACCCTGGCATGGGCGCTATTGGCTGCGCTGGCGCTGTTCCTGTCCTAAGAACGAGGCCGGGGCGGGTTGACGCGGGTCGGCGCGCTAGTCAGCACTTTCACGAGGCCGGGGTAGCCACGCGGGTGAGCGAGCGGGTCAGCGCCCGCGGCGATAGAGGGCCTCGTGGGCCCAGTCGCCGAGGATGCCGATGGCTGCAGCTCCGACGCAGACGACGGCGATGGATTCGAAGGATCCGGAGGCCAGCCAGGGAGTGAACACGCCGATTCCGATGGCGGCGCTGCCCTGCATGGCAAGGTCGTTCATGGCGACGGCGCGACCGTTCTGGCCGGGTGCGACGGTGGCGAAGACGGTGTCGTAGATGGGGGTGAAGAGCGCGCCGAAGCCGGCGTAGATGAGGCACATGGCGGCGGTGATGACCCACGGGCCGGAGCTCATGAAGAGGGCGAGGAGCGCGGTGCCGGACAGGATGAGGGCGACGCAGCCGCGCACGGTAGCGCCGCGCCCGATGCGGGCCATGACGGCGCCGGAGCTCATGGCGGTGGTCAGCGCGACGCAGTAGGCGGGCAGGAGGCGCACGGAGACCTGGGCGGGGGTGAGCCCGTAGTGGGCGGCGCCGATGCCGTTCATGAGGGGAGCGACCGTGAAGTTCATGCAGTAGATGATGACGATGAGGCTGACGGAGCGCGCCCAGGGCACGTTGGTGAAGAAGGAGCGGGTGATGAAGGGGGCGCGGGCGCGGCCGATGTAGCGCCAGAAGAGGGCGCCGCCGATGATGAGGCCGCCGATGAGCCACCAGCGCGGGTTGGAGGCGACCAGGGTGAGCAGGAGGGCCAGCGAGGAGAAGATCGCGAGGCCGACGACGTCGACGCGTCCGGTGTGGGCGCGGGCGGGCACGCGGCGTCCCATGATGGGCAGGACGGCGAGGCCGCCGAGGGGGATGAGCAGCAGGATCGCCCAGTTGATGTCGGCGAGGAGGCCGCCTGAGAGCATGCCGATGGCGGTTCCGCCCTGGAAGGCGGCGCACATGAGGCCGACGTAGAGGCCGCGGCGCTTGGGGTCGGCGATGCCGGTGGCCAGGATCATGTAGGCGGAGGCGGAGGCCTGGTAGCCGAGGGTTTGGAGGGCTCGGGCGATGATGATGCCGGTCAGGGACGAGGAGAATACGAAGCCGAGGAGGGATCCGGCGACGATGAGGACGACGCCGACGTCGACGATGCGGCGCAGGGGGATGAAGTCGCCGAGGGTTCCGTATAGGAAGCAGGCGACGCCCAGGACGATGCCGGGAATTGCGGTGATGAGGCCGGAGGCTTCGCCGGCACCGATGTCGGCGGCGACGCGCAGGTAGACCAGGTTGAAGCCTTGGAGGGAGACTGTGCCGAGAGCGTAGATGCCCAGGAGGGGCAGGAGGACGCGCGCGAGGCTGTCTGTCCCAGCCGCAGAAGGTGCGGTTGTGCGCGTGGGGGACGAGGCCGTGGCCCCTGCCTGGATTACCTGGGAGGGGATGGTGATGGGGCGGCAGGATGGGGCTGCCGGGCGGGTCGAGACGAGGTATCGGAGATTGCGCACGGCGGATAGTTCACCACAAAGCGTCTCTTTAGTAGTATTGCAGGAAACTGGTATAGAACTTAAGCAACACTTAATCGTTGAAATGACGCCTCAATCGACCCCGAGGGATATTTGCGTTCTGCGTGTGACGTGACACAATAGAGCCTCCCTCACATAGGAGATTCCATGGCACGCGTCATTGTTGTCGGTTCCATTAACCAAGATGTTACGGTCACCGTCGACCGTTTCCCCTCCCCCGGCGAGACTCTGTCGGGTTCTTCCCTCACCTACGGCTTGGGCGGGAAGGGGGCGAATCAGGCGGCGGCGGCCGCGCACTCGGGAGTAACGACGCTGTTCGTGGGCGCGGTTGGATCCGACCCGTCGGGCCAGCGACTACGCGATGAGCTCGCCTCGCACGGGGTGGACGTCACCCACCTGCGCGCGGTTGATGGCCCATCGGGGACGGCGCTGATCACCGTGGCCGCCTCCGGCGAGAACACGATCATCCTGGACGCGGGGGCGAACGCGGCTGTGACCACCGAGCCCGCCAAGGCCTCGTTGTTCCCCGCCCCCTCCGACATCGTCGTCCTCCAGGCCGAGATTCCCCCCGCGGCCAACGCGGCGGCCATCGAGTGGGCTCATTCCTTTGGCGCGCGGGTCCTGCTCAACCTGGCGCCCGCGCGCGCAACCGACCCGGCAACGCTGTCGCGCGTCGACATCCTGGTGGTCAACGAGACGGAGGCTGGGCTGACCCTGGGCCTGCCCGCCCCTGCGACGCCGACCGAGGCGATCGGGATCGCTCGCGCGCTGCGTGGCATGGGGCCGCGCCACATCGTCGTGACGCTGGGCGCGCAGGGGGCGGCGTGGGTGTCCGGGGCCGAGGTCGGCCACTGCCCCGCTGTGACGCTCGGCAAGGTGGCGGATACGACGGGTGCGGGCGACGCGTGCGTGGGTGCGCTGGCGGCGGCGCTGGCGCTCGGCATGCCCTTCGCCGAGGCGGTGGCCGCCGGGATGCGGGCAGGAGCCACGGCGGTCCTGACGCCGGGAGCCGCCTCCTCGTACGCGGCGCTGCCGCAGATCACGGAGGGCTGAGCGGGCAGGATTGCCCCGGGAGTGAACGAGGCGACGTGAGGCAGCGCACGCCCCTAAACTAGGCATATGCTCAGGATTGTCCTTTTCGTCGCCATGATTGCGCTCACCATCTACGCGGCCGCAGATTGGCATCGCACCCCCGAAGACGAGATGCCCGGCAAGCTGCCGAAGCCGATCTGGCTGCTGATCATTTTGTTTACGGCAACTATCGCCGCGATCGGCCCGATCGTGTGGCTGGTGCTGCGCTGGGTCCAGCGCGCCGAAAAGGCCCAGCAGGCGCTTCCGAGCAAGCCCGCGCGCCCGTCCGCGCCGGACGACGACCCCGAGTTTCTCTTCCGCCTCGAACGCGACATCCAGCGCAAGCGTCGCGAAGAGGAACGTCGCGAGGAGGAGCAGCGCAAGCACGACAAGCGCGGCACCGACTCCAATGAGACGTCGGACGGAGAGGCATCCTGAGGCAGGAGCGTGACGTGAAGCGGGCGACCCTTGATCGGGTCGCCCGCTTCACTTGCTGCGGTATTGTCCGCCGCGCGCCCTCAGCGGCGCAGGTCGGCGGCAGAGTCTCCCGGCGTCATGTCGCGCGCCAGGGCGACGAGGTCGGCCGCGGGTTCCGCGTAGGAGGTGCCCACGAGCGTCGAGCCCGAGAAGATGAACGACGTGATCGAGGCCAGCGAGCAGTGGCGCGACTTGGGCGAGTGCGCCAAGGGCAGGCCGTCGACGAAACGCGTGAGCGTGACGATCGGGTTCTGGTGGGAGACGACCAGGGCTTCGCGTCCGCGCGCCTCGCGCAGGGCCGAGGACAGGGCCGCCCTCATGCGGGAGGCGACGTCACGGTAGGGCTCACCCCACGAGGGGCGCAGCGGGTTGCAGTAGTACTTGAAGTACTTGGGGTTGGCCAGCATCGCGCGATTCGAGTTGACGGGAAGGCCTTCGAAGACGTTGTCCGACTCGATGAGGCGCGGATCGGTGGCAATACTCAGGCCGTAGGCGGCGGCCGTCGGCGCGGCCGTCAACTGGGCACGCAGGAGCGGCGAGGAAATGACGCGAGCGATGTCCGCACCCGATTCCTGAAGGTAGTCGGCCGCGCGAGCGGCCATCTGATGCCCCAGCTCCGTGAGCCCAAATCCGGGCAGCCGCCCGTAGAGAACACCGTTGGGGTTGTCCACTTCGCCGTGGCGCATGACGTGAATAATGGTGCGGTCCATAACGCCCAAGTATAGGGTCTACAGGCCTCGGCGCAGCTGGTCATCTGCACCCTCACCTACCGGCGGCCGGCCCGACATACACGAGAGGCCCGACCAATGGTCGGGCCTCCGCTCGCTCACTTCTTGTTGCGACGCTGGTGACGCGTCTTGCGCAGGAGCTTGCGGTGCTTCTTCTTCGCCATGCGCTTGCGGCGCTTCTTGATGACGGAGCCCATGGGGTTCCTCCCTCGTAGTGTGGGCGGCAGAGGTACTACCGCTGGTTGATGATGGGTGCCCGGAGCGGGCACATCGTGCCTATACTACCCGCCAATGACGCGAGCCTGGCCACCGGAGTGATCCGCCATACCGGCCTGGATCATCTGGGCGACCGCGGCCTCGGGCACTCGGAAGCTCTTTCCGACGCGAATCGCGGGCATTTCACCGCTGTGAATCAATCGGTACACAGTCATCTTAGAGACGCGCATGATGTCCGCCACTTCCGTGACGGTCATAAAGCGCGGCGCCGACTGCTGTTCCATTAATGACTCCCAGGATGCTCGCGAGGCGCGTTAAACCCGTTCGTTCACCGCTTACGTAGCCTCACGAAATATACTACTGCCCAACCGCATGGAAACTGCAACTTTATCCACTTTTGTTGCAGAGTCGTTAAGGAGAAATGATGAGACCGGCACGCAAGGGACGCAAGCCTCGGGTTGAGACCCCTCGGCTGCGCACCAATCCCGGCGCCACACGGTCCATGATGAGAGGACGAGCCACGGCCTCGTCCCGTGCCATTTCAGAGGAAACCCTCAGCCCCCAGCCCTCCCCCGTCGTCCGACAGGTCCCCGGCGGCCCCCGCGGCCCTCACCCCCAGGTGCCCACCTCGTACGGGCAGCGCGTGCGCGCGTGGCTGTCCCGGCAGGCCCGGTACTCGCCGGCACGACTGGCCCTGAGCACGTTTGCGCTGATCATCGGCGTCATCACGGCGCTGCTCATGCTGCCGATCGCTTCCGCCTCTGACGAGTCCGCTCCCTTCGTCGACGTGCTCTTTACCGCCGTATCAGCCGTATGCGTGACAGGTCTCACGACGGTGGACACAGCATCGTATTGGTCCCCCTTCGGGCAGGCTGTCATCGCGGCGGGCATCGTCGTCGGCGGCCTGGGCGTCATGACGCTGGCGTCGATCCTCGGCTTCGCGGTGTCCCGGCACCTGGGACTCACCCAGCGCATGCTCGCCACCCAGGAGACCGGGACGGGAGCGATGGGCCAGATTTCCACGCTGCTCAAGGCAGTCATCGCGACCTCGCTGACCATGCAGGCGCTCCTGGCGGTCATGTTCCTGCCGCGTTTCCTCACCATGGGCATCGACCCCGCGCACGCCGTGTGGGACGCCGTGTTCATGGCCATCTCCGTGTTCAACAACGCGGGCTTCGTGATTCTGCCCGGCGGACTTGAGCCGCACGTGACCGACTGGTGGATGCTGGTCCCCATCATCCTGGGCACGACGGTGGGGGCTATCGGCTTCCCCGTCATCATGGATGTTGCGAAGAATCTGCGCGCGCCACGACGCTGGCGCCTGCACACGAAGCTGACGCTGTCCACCTACCTGATCCTTGCGTTCATCGGCGCACTCGCCCTGGCCCTCACCGAATGGCACAATCCGGCGACGCTGGGGTCCGTGGACACGCCCTCGAAGATCCTCAACGCGATGCTCGCGGGCGTGAACTCGCGCTCTTCGGGTCTTTCGGCGTTGAACGTGGGGGCGATGCACTCACAGACACACTTCGTGCAGGACATCCTCATGATGATCGGCGGCGGCTCGGCGTCCACGGCGGGCGGCGTGAAGGTCACGACCTTCGCGGTGCTGGTCCTCGCCGTCATCGCCGAGGCCCGGGGTGACCGCGATATCGAGACCTTCGGACGTCGTATCCCCACCTCGACGGTACGCCTGGCGGTTGCCGTATCCCTGCTGGGCCTGGCGATGGTCGCTATCTCCGTGGTCCTGCTGTTGACCATGACGGATCACTCGCTGGACATCATCCTGTTCGAGACTGTCTCCGCGTTCGCCACCGTCGGCCTGTCCACGGGCGTGACACCCAATCTGCCGGTGGCCGCGAAGTATGTGCTGATTGCGCTCATGTTTGCCGGTCGTACCGGTTCGATGACGGTGGCGGCCGCTCTGGCCCTGCGCGAGCGTTCCCGCGTCATCCGTATGCCCGAGGAGCAGCCCATCATCGGCTGATGCCGCCTGCCAAACGGGGTGTCCCACACTGTTAGACACCACCGCACCCCAGTTTTACCGTCTGCTAGGCTAACTCGGGTAGCAGTCAGGCTGTTCGAAGGAGACAGGTCATGGAGGACAACCGCCTCGAGATTACGCGGGCGCAGTGGAAAGGCTGGATCGACCTCATTACACGCGAAGGGGACGGTATCGTCGACCAGCTCAACAGCGCCGCGGAGGATATCATGCGGGCGTCGGAGCACCAAACCGAGGCCAAGTGGGGCACGCTGCCCGGCCCCGCAGCCTTTGGCAGCACGTACAAGAAGTACCTCGACGCCGAGCACACTGCCCTGCTGCAAATGGCGAAAAACGCCCAGAGCGTCGCCGACAACCTGAGTGTAGCCCTCGAGAAGATCTCGAATACGGACATGGTCTCGGCGAGTGAGCTAGACGCGGCGATCGCTGGTCTCGATGCTGAGATTAGTAAAATCGACTCGGTCTATGAGTCAGAGGCGATGAAGAAGCACTGGAAAGACAACCCAGGAGATGACATCTCCGCGCACAGAAACATGCCCATGCTCTAAAGAGGGTCACCGTGGATGAGGGTTGCCGCCGACATCGAGGAGGAGAGATGATGACAAGGACCGCCCTGTTTCGCGCGCTGGCGTGCGTGGCTGCGGCTGCGTGTTGTGTGGTTGGGGTTTCCTCGCCCAGTGATGCCGCGGACACTCCCGTTCCTGTGCCCCCGAGCCCCGTCAGCCAAGCTCCTGAGCTGCCGCTCTTGCCGGGCCGCGAGATCAAGATGACGGCAACTCTCCAGCCTCGTGCCAGTGATGACATGGGAGTGGGAGAGCGAGTCCACGTCAGCGAACTGCAAATCAGGCTGCGCAGCAAGTATCCCAGTCCAAAGATCACGCTCGATGAGTGCACGATGCTGGCGAACACGTTCTGGTCGGGAAGCGCCCCCAACTACCACAGCACAGTCGACTACGACAGCGGCACCTGCATCCTCACGGCCCACTATGCCAACGATGCGCGCCACGCCTTCTACTCCCTCGACGAAGACGGAACGATCACGGCGCGCGCCCCCATGGTCTACCTCCACCAGATCGCCTCATCCTTCGAAACCGTACACTTCACACGATTCGACTACTGGTTCTCGGCGATCGTGAACACCCAATGCAACGCCGACCCCTCCTACACCAAACTCGACGCCCCCCTATCGGGCAACGTCCACTTGACCACCTGCACGTGGAACACCGACAAGGGCGCCACCATCCCCACCACCGACGACCCCCTCATGACAGGCACCGCCGAACAAGCATTTTACGACGGAGACCACGCGACCGTCGGGCCCTTCACTGACCTGACAGTGCCCGCCAACCCCTTCACCATCACCCCCACACAGGCCGACGAGCCCGCCTCGGGCACCAGCGCGGACGCCGCTTCCGAGTCCTCGTCTGCTTCTTCGCGCGGCCTCGTCATCGCAGTGGGCGTGGGCGCCGCGCTCCTCCTCCTGGCCGCCGCGGTGGGAATCACCTGGGCGCGGCGCCGCACAAGCTGACCCATCCCTTGAGCTGACCACAACAGGAGGATCAATGGCGACAACGCGACGCACACACATGAGACGCGCGCTGGCGTGCGTGGCTGCGGCCGCGTGTTGTGTGGTTGGGGTTTCCTCGCCCAGTGATGCCGCGGACACTCCCGTTCCTGTGCCCCCGAGCCCCGTCAGCCAAGCTCCTGAGCTGCCGCTCTTGCCGGGCCGCGAGATCAAGATGACGGCAACTCTCCAGCCTCGTGCCAGTGATGACATGGGAGTGGGAGAGCGAGTCCACGTCAGCGAACTGCAAATCAGGCTGCGCAGCAAGTATCCCAGTCCAAAGATCACGCTCGATGAGTGCACGATGCTGGCGAACACGTTCTGGTCGGGAAGCGCCCCCAACTACCACAGCACAGTCGACTACGACAGCGGCACCTGCATCCTCACGGCCCACTATGCCAACGATGCGCGCCACGCCTTCTACTCCCTCGACGAAGACGGAACGATCACGGCGCGCGCCCCCATGGTCTACCTCCACCAGATCGCCTCATCCTTCGAAACCGTGCACTTCACGGATTTTGAATACAGGTTCTCGGCGATCGTGAACACCCAATGCAATGCCGACCCCTCCTACACCAAACTCGACGCCCCCCTATCGGGCAACGTCCACATGACCACCTGCAAGTGGAACACCGAAGAAGGGGCGACGATCCCCACCACCGACGACCCCCTCATGACAGGCACAGCCGAACAAGCATTTTACGACGGAGACCACGCGACCGTCGGGCCCTTCACCGACCTGACAGTGCCCGCCAACCCCTTCACCATCACCCCCACACAGGCCGACGAGCCAGCCTCGGACACCAGCGCGGACGCCACTTCCGAGTCCTCGTCTACCTCTTCGCGCGGCCTCATCATCGCCGTGGGCGTGGGAGCCGCACTCCTCCTCCTAGCCGCCGCGGTGGGAATCACCTGGGCACGGCGCCGCACAAGCTAACACACCAACAAGCGGGGGCCGCACCCATCAAGGGTGCGGCCCCCGCCATCACTGAACCAACCACCACTCACCAGTCAGCATCAGCATCACGAGCAATCGGCTTGAGCTGATCAGCACTACCAGCAGCACCACCCATCATCTGAGCACCACGCTCCTCCAAGGCATCCACACGCACCACATCATACGCACGACGCCGCACCTGCCCCTTCTTCTCACGACGATCCCCAACACCGCCAGAACCCACCGGCGCCACACCACCACGACCAGCGACACCACCAGAGGCACCACGACCGACCGCAGTAACACCGGAAGTAGCACGACCACCAGCGACACCGCCACGACCGCCAGCAGTACCAACACCGCCAGAACCCACCGGCGCCACACCACCGCGACCAACCGTAGTAACACCGGAAGCGCCACGACCACCAGCGACACCACCACGGCCAGCGACACCACCAGAGGCACCACGACCACCAGTAGAACCAGAGGCGCCAGAACCCACCGGCGCCACACCACCGCGACCAACCGCACCAACACCGGACGTACCACGGCCAGCGACACCACCAGTCGCGCCGCGGCCACCAACAGTACCAACACCGCCGCCGCGGCCAGCACCACCAACAGCCCCAGCTACACCCCCACCAGGAAGCGCAGACGGACGCAACACACCACCGGCAGGAGCAACAGCACGCAACGCAGAACCAGACGCACCCGAAGCAAGCCCACCAATCCCAGCGAAACCACCACCATAAGACAACGCCGCACCAGCAGCACCAGCAGCAGAACCAGCCACCAACACACCACCAGCAATACGCGCACCACCACCCGCGGCAGAAGGAACAGCACGCCACGCCGGATCATTCACATTCAGCACATCAGCAGGCATATGCCCACCCACAGGACCATTCGGCGTCATCCGCTGATTCACCGGCGTCGTCGTCAAATCATAACGAGCCAAATCAGCCGGATCACTAATCGGATTCGACGCACTCCCAAGCTCCCCCGGAGCAGGAGACGTCCACTCACCACCCGCACCCGTGCCACTACGAACCGTCGGAACAAGACCACGACTCCCACCAGAATACGCCGGACTCGGAGCCGGGGGCGTAGGGCCGGGATCGGGTTGAGGTTGCCACGGCCCTGGGACGTAATCCTCCTTCGGAACGAAGATACTACCCTCCTCCGCGTATGCTTCTTTGTCGATCTGAGCCAGGATTTCTTTGGCCGCCGCCTCTCGTTTCGCGTTCTTCTGCTCTTCCAAGGCGGTGAGGTACGCCTCGGGAGTCACGTACTCAACGACCTTTCCATCATCGGAAGTGAGAGTCAGCGGAGGCGTTCTCTTACTCTCCGCAATGTCCGACTCGCTCAGCAGAACGGGACTCAGCTCCCTGCCCTTCTCAGCCTGAGTGTGCATGCTTTCGCGCACCGTCAGATTGTGCACCTTGGTCGACTTGATTTTACCCAGGTGTTTATTGACGTCTCCAATATAGGAAGACATCCATGAGTTCGCACCCGCACGAGTCTGCGATGTTCCCACAGTCTCATCGGAGATGAACGTTTGCGCGTTGCTATGGGCCGAATCAACCTTGCTGTGGGCTTCCCCGACCTGCGTATTCTCGGTCATGTCTTCGGCCCCCAAGGGCTGACGCGGCATATCAAGCAGATTCTTGAGCTTGTCATAATTCGTTGTATCGACCACTGCGCGACCTCACTTCTGTCAACCGGCACTGACATAGGACGAAAGGGGAACTCCCTGAGGAGCACCTCTCGGTTTAACGTTAAGTTTATCCTCTCCAGCACACGAAGGTCTACCACCTTGAAAACTTCTTATCGCCGCTCAGCAAGCATGCCGTCACTAACGCCGGTCGACACAAAGACACGCACGACTGTTCACGCGTTCGCTGCCGTCTCCTGACTCCTCGCGCGGCGGAATAGGCGACGAGGCGCCGCACCGTTCGCGCTCGGGGGACGGGAGGGGAAGAATGGAGGCATGGCAGAAGAACGTGACTCCAAGGAACTCCAGTCAGGCACACTGGTCATTGGTCTGGGCCGTTTCGGGTCCGCCGTTGCGGTGACGCAAGACCAGCTGGGCTACGAGATCCTGGCCGTCGAAAAGAACCCCGCACGCGTGCAAGCCTTCGCGGGCCGCTTCCCCCTGGTCGAGGCCGACGCCACGTCCAAGGATGCGCTGGAGCAACTGGGGGCGCGCGAGTTCCGTAGCGCCGTCGTCGGCGTGGGCTCTTCCCTGGAGGCCGCCGTGTTGATCACCGCGAACCTGGTGGATATGGGCATTTCCTCCATTTGGGTCAAGGCGACGTCCTCCCAGCACGGGCGCATCCTGCGACGCGTGGGTGCCCATCACGTGGTCTACCCTGACCTGGATGCGGGCAAGCGCACCGCGCACCTGGTAGGCGGACGCATGGTCGACTACATCGAAATGGAAAAGGACGGCTTTTCCATCATGAAGCTGCGTCCCCCCAAGGAAGTGCACGGTTTCTCCCTCGAAGAGCTGGACCTGCGCGGCCGCTACGGTGTCAACGTCGTGGCAGTTCGACGCCCCAAGCAGCGCTTCGAGTACGCAAACTCTACGACGCGCATCAACTCTGACGACGAGATCATCGTGTCGGGTGACTCCCACCTGCTCGAGTATTTCGCGAACCGCCCGTAGGCTCTCAACCCAGCGCGCGCATACGACGGCCCATCCCGCGCGTCCGTGCCCCGGCCTTGTCCCGCGCGGGCGAACCGCAGATGAGGGCGGGCCGGGTTACCGTGGGGTCATGGCGAAAGAGAAGATCACCTACCGTTGCTCCGAGTGCGGGTGGACCTCCCCGAAGTGGGTGGGCCAGTGCCGCGAGTGCGGGGCGTGGGGCACGGTCGACCAGGCGGGTCAGGCCTCGGGCGGCCCGCGCGCGGCCGCAACCACTCCGCGTCGGCCTGCGCTGCCCATCGGTGACGTGGACGGGGAGCGCGCTTCGTCGCGGTCGACGGGAGTGGGTGAGCTGGACCGCGTGCTCGGCGGCGGCATCGTGCCCGGCGCGGTGATCCTCCTGGCTGGCGAACCCGGCGTCGGCAAATCGACGCTGCTCCTGGATGTGGCCGCGAAGGCCGCGCGCACGGCGGCCGAGGGCGGGCGCGGTCCCGTCCTGTACGTGACGGGCGAGGAGTCGGCGGCGCAGGTGCGCGGGCGGGCCGAACGCATCGGGGCCCTTGAACCCAACCTGCTCATCGCGGATGAAACGGAGCTGGGTGTCGTCCTTGGTCACGTCGAGGCCTCGGCTCCGTCCCTGCTCATCGTCGACTCGGTGCAGACGATCTCCTCCGCCCAGGTCGAGGGCGGGGCGGGCGGCGTCGCCCAGGTGCGGGCGGTCGCTGCCTCGCTCATCCGTGTCGCCAAGGAATCCGACCTGCCAACCCTCCTGGTCGGGCATGTGACGAAGGACGGCGGTATCGCGGGCCCGCGCGTCCTCGAACACCTCGTGGACGTCGTCTGCCAGTTCGAGGGCGACCGTCACTCGCGCCTGCGCCTGCTGCGCGCCGTGAAGAACCGCTACGGACCCACCGACGAGGTTGGGTGCTTCGAGCTGACCGACTCGGGGATCTACGGGCTGGCCGACCCCTCCGGGCTCTTCCTGTCGCGCACGACGCGCGGCGTGCCCGGCACGTGCGCGGCGGTCTCCCTCGAGGGCAGGCGCCCGCTGCCCACCGAGATTCAGTCGCTGGTCGCCCCCTCCTCCGGGGGATCGCCCCGGCGCACCACCTCGGGCGTGGACCACGCGCGCGTCGCCATGATCCTGGCGGTCCTCCAGGCGCGCATCGGCGCCGACACTTCGGGGGCCGACGTGTACGTGTCGACCGTGGGCGGAGCGCGCACCGTCGAGCCCGCCATCGACCTGGCGATGGCCATCTCCATCGTGTCCTCACTCAAGGGCACTCCCCCGCGCCCCGACCTCGTCGCGGTCGGGGAAATCTCCCTCACTGGAGAGGTGCGCGCCTGCACGGGCACACAGCGCCGACTGGCCGAAGCCGCCCGCCTGGGCTTCTCATCTGCCATCGTCCCCGCTCAAGGCAGCGAGGACCTCGCCCGCGTCGAGGGCATCACCGTGTTCACTGTCTCTGATTTAGCGACGGCGATTCGCGTCGCTTTTCCCACAGACTCGCAATAATAGAGGGCGAACCTACTCATTCGGGAGGGAAGCACTTTGACGTCCGACGCAGCGATCCTTCGAGAAGCACTGCGCGCAGTCGCGCCTGGCACCCCTTTACGCGAGGGACTGGAACGAATCCAGCGCTCCCACACGGGCGCTCTCATCGTTCTGGGTTACACCCCCGAGGTTCAGGCCATGTGCTCGGGCGGCTTCGACCTCGACGTTGCTTTCACGGCCGCTCGCCTACGCGAGCTGTGCAAGATGGACGGCGCCGTCATCATTGACCCCGACCTGTGGCGCATCCGTAAGGCCAACGTCCAGCTCTTTCCTGACCCCATGATCCCCACCGACGAGTCCGGCATGCGCCACCGCACCGCTCAGCGCACCGCCCGCCAGACTCACCTGCCTGTCCTGTCCCTGTCGGCATCGATGCGCATGATCTCCATCTACGTGGGAACCGAACACCGCCTCGTTGAAGAACCTGAGGCTCTCCTGTCACGCGCCAACCTGGCCGTGGACACCCTCGATCGATACAGCCAACGCCTGGACGAAGTCCTCCAGACCCTGACGATCCTCGAGATGCGCGACAGCGCGACCGTGCGCGACGTCGCGACCGTCATGCAGCGCATGGAAATGATCCGCCGCATCACCTCCGAAATCACCGAATACCTCGAGGAACTGGGTTCCGAGGGCCGACTCCTCGCGCTACAGGTTGAGGACCTGGTGCGCGGCTCTGCCTCCGAGCGCGCCCTCGTCATGCGCGACTACATCGCTGACCCCGCCGACGTCGCCCGCGTCGAGGCCGAACTGTCCTCCCTGGGCTCGGAGCGCATCGTCGACCTGACCGCCATCGCGAACATCCTGGGCCTGGACGTGTACGAGGTCGCCGACCTCGACCGCGAAATCATGCCGCGAGGCGTGCGCGCCCTGTCCCTGGTCCCCCACCTGTCGTGGAACGCCATCAAGGCCGTCTCCGAGCACTTCACGACCCTGCCCCAGCTGCGTGCCGCATCCGTCGCCGACATCGAAGTCATCGACGGCGTCGGACACTACCGCGCCCAGCTCATCGCCGAAAACCTGGCCCACCAGGCCCAGGCCGTCGGCGCGGGCGTCGTCGGCTGGTAAAACGGCCAGCAACCAGCAGGACCCACGCGGCCACCGACGGCCCCGACAAACCGGCACAGGACAGGTGCATCGCACGCTGCCCCGGCCTCGTCAACGAGTCCGCGAAGCCCCCGACTGGGCGCCGGACTGTGCCCCGGACTGCGCGCCCGACTGGGCACCCGACTGCGGGACGGGAGCGGGCGTCACGTCTGCGACGGCCGACCCCACTTCACGAGTGCCGTGCTGGACAGCGATCTTGTAGGTGCCGACCGCTGCCACGCTGGCACCACCCGCAGGCGTCGTGCAACCATCCGCGTACACGTGGCCGTCCCAGCTGAGCCACCCGGACCACGTGGAGCTCGGACGCAGCAGCAGCGTCTTGGAATCCTCCTCATCGACCTCGCAGCGCGCCGAATCGTAAACCTGCTGGCCGCCCGTAGAGACCTGCAAGGTGTAATCCGACAGCGACGTCGCGCACGCGACCGCGCCGCGGTTTTCGAGCGTCACCTGCACGTACATGGTCGACCCTGCGCTCGCCTCGGAGGCCTGTGAGGTCACAGCGATGTCCTTTTCGAGGCAGGCGGGAATCTCGATCGACGTGCCGTTCGTGAGTAGGCCGTCGGCGGTGACTTCCTGGCCGCCCTTAAGCGTGTAGCCCGAGGCGTCGACCGTCCCCGACTGCACCGACTGCGGGGCCGACTGCGGAACCGGGTCGGGGGTGAGCGCACCGGCGATCGCGCGCACCAGGGCGACGACGCCCCAGACGATCAGTACGAGAACCAGAATGAGGCCCAGGCCCGTGATGATGCGGCGAGGCCACAGGTTCACGGGCGGGCGCTTGCCCCCGCCCGACGAGCGAGGCGCGGGCCGGTATGCGCCGCGTGCGGAGCGAGCCTGTGCGGCACCTGAGGCCGCTGTGCGGCCCTGCGCCGTCTTGCCGCTCGCCGTCGTTCGTGCACCCGATGCTGCGCGCGACGTGCGGTCTGGCGCGCGCCCGGAGGTGCCTCCCGACGCGCTGCGGCGGGAGGAGGATCGCCTGGGGGAATTCTTACGCTGGTCGGCCACGTCTCAACGATACCGGGCCGGGGCGCGAGCGCGCTGCTAACTCTCGGAAGGCCCGGCACATTCGGACCTACAAGCCGCCCCGCGCGTGAAGGTCACGCGGCGGCGTTGCGCTTATTGGAGCCGGATGTGTCGTCGTCGGGATTGATGATGCACCAGCGTTCGACGACGAGTGCCACGATAACCCAGACGACGCCAATGACCGAGCTGACACCCGAGGCAATCGCATTCGACACCATAGGGGCGGCCTCAAGCTGCGTCAGGGACACGCCCATGACGCCGATGAGCACGCCGACCAGACCCGCGCCCACCAGCGCGGACGTGCGCGCGAACACGGCGACGCGCATCGCGCCGATCGCGTCGATCCACGTGTCTTTACCGGCGCGCAGGCGCCGCACGGCCATGCCGGACCAGATCAGGATGGCGGTGGCCACGGCGAACACCACTCCGGGGCCGGGCGTGACGATCATGGGTGTGCCGCCGGTGCGCATGTGCGCGAAAAAGCCCAGAAAGCTCAGCGCAGCGCTCACGACGCCGACCAGCAGCACCCATGTGATCGCCAGCGGTTTCATTTAACGCCTCTTGACGACTGGGATTGCTCCGGTCATCGTGGGACGCACGACGACTCGACGCAGGATGCCGGTGTGGGTGGCTTCTTCCTCGGGGATGGGACCCACGGGCGTGTTGTCGGGCAGGCCGGGCGCCAGGATCGTGGATCGTCCGTCGGCGTGGACGGTCGCCTTGGGCGGCTCTTCCTCGCGGCCGAGCCCGCTCCGGTCGTCGACGACGCGCACGTCGTGGGCGGCGCCCACCGAGAAGTTCCAGTCGGGCAGCTTGATTTCGGTGCGCGATTGCGCGCGCTTTTCGTGGAAGACGGGCGCCCAGCGCGGCTTTTCGTCGCCGGTCGGCGTGTAGTTGCCCGAACCAATCTTGCGGGTCATCCGTCCGGCCGGGGAGTCCGCGGGCACGGAGGACACGGGGTGCCACGCGGGCCTGGACGAGGCCTTGGCCTCCTGCGCGTCCCCGCTGTCGGGGGCGGCGGGCTGGGTGTCGCGAGGCTGGGTGGGCGCGTCGTCACCGGGAGCGGGCGCGGTGTGCGGGGCGTCGGCGCGCGGCCCCTGGCCGGATTCGTCGCGTGCGCCGACCGAGTCGCGCACGCCAATGGACTCACGCGCATCGTTCGCGTCGTCCTGGCGGGCGGACGCATGAGCTGCGCGGGCGGCGAGCTGGGCGGGTGTGTCGGGCTGGGGGACGGGCGGGACGGAGTCCTCGCCCAGAGAGTCCTCGCCCAGGGAGTCCTCGCCCAGGGAGTCCTCGCCCAGGGATGCCTCGGAGTCAATGCTGTCCTCGACCGGCGCGCCGGATGCGGCGGTGTCGGCGGAGTCCAGGCGACCCCACGTGTCCGACCACGTGTCCGTGAGCGCGTGTTCGCCGCGCACGGGGGTCGCGATGTCGGCGTCAACCGGGGCCTCGTCTGATTCGGCGTCGTCGGCGCCCTCCGACGCGGGCGCGGGTGCCTCGTCCGTCGCGCGTGTGGGCTCGACGATGGGACCGTCAACGACGGAGCCTTCGACGACGGTGCTCGGGGCCGCCGGCGGCTCGCCGATGGGCGCGCTGAGGTCGCCGAGATGGCTGATTTCGCCGGTCAGCGTCTCGAGGAGCTCGCGCATGTCGGCGTTGGCCTGGGCGTTGCGCTGGGCGATGAGCTGGTCGGAGTCGGCGATGACGGCGGAGGGGTCTTCGAGCCAGTCGTCGACGGCGTCGATGATGCCCTCGCGGTCGGGGGTGGTGGCGAGCAGGTCGCAGACGCGTCCCACGCCCTCGAGGACCGCGTTGGGGTCGCACAGCAGCCAGGGTGCCAGCACGAAGGCGCGTTCCTTGGCGCGCGGGTGCGGGAGGGTGAGGACCGGGTCGGAGGAGGCCAGGCCTTCCACCTGAATGATGTCGATGTCGATGCTACGCGCGCCCCAGCGTTCGTGGCGTTCGCGGCCCAGCTCGCGCTCGATGCGGCTGGTCTGGGCGAAGAGCTCGTCGGGGGTTGCGATGGCGGAGCCGACGACGACGGCGTTCCAGTAGTCGGGCTGGGGTGCCTGGCCGGGGGCGAGCACCGGCTTGGTGCGCATGATCGGGGAGACGTCCTCGATCTGGAAGCCCTCCATGTAGGACAGCGCCTCGACGGTGTGCATGAGGGTGACGGGCACGTCGCCCAGGTTGCCGCCGATGGCCAGGACGACGCGGCGGGCGCGCAGGTGTGCGGGTCGGGAGATGTCTTCGGGGCGGGCGGGTGCTGCGTGTTCGCCGCGGCGCTTGCGCGTGGGCGCAGCCTTCTTCTGCTGCGCGGGGCTGGGTGCCTGGGCGCGGCCGTATGCCTCGATTTCGCCCGTGAGCACGGAGCCGTCCTCGGCCTCGTAGATGCCCTTGAGGGACAGGGACAGAGGCATGGCGTCGGTCTCGCCGCGGCGCACGGTGACGGACACGTCGGCGAAGGGATGGTTGATGGGCGCGTCCGGCTTGTGGACGGTGACCTCGGTGCCGACCACGCCCTCGTGGCTCATGACGCGCGACGCGATGGTTTCGGCCAGGGTCTCGATGAGGTCGACGGGGTTGCCGGTCAGGACCGCCATGGTCTCGTCGGCGATGTCGGCGTAGGAGACGGTCGCGGCAATGTCGTCGGTGGTACCCGCAGTCTCGATCCACATGACGACGTCGGCACTGAAACGCTGTTCCTGGGTGCGCTCGAAGTCGTAGACGCCGTGGTTTGCCAGCGCCCCCAGACCTTTGAGGGCGATGATGACGCGTCGGCTACTCACCGTCGTTCTCCTTTCAGGCGATGGCGGCCGCGGTGGCCGCTACGTCGTGGACCCGCACAGCCCACGCGCCGCTGGTGCCGGCGTGGGCGGCGATGGCTGCGCTGTCGGTGTCGACGTCGCCTCCGAGGGCCTTGACGAAACGCTTACGCGACGCTCCGATGAGTACAGGGTACCCACAGGTGGTCAGGCGCGGCAGTTCGGCGAGGATCTGCCAGCACTGGTCGTTCGTGAGCGAAAAGCCGAGGCCCGGGTCGATTACAATTTTATCAGGTGTCACACCCGTATCAAGAGCATCCCGGACCTGGTGGGTCACGCGCTCGATGAGCGTGCCCACAAGGTCCTCGCCGTAGTCGAAGTGCTCCCCCGGCATGCCGGGCAGCGCGCGGTAGTGCTGGACGACGTAGGCGCATCCCGAGGCAGCCACCGCCGCGTTCATCTGCGGATCCCAGCGCCCGCCGCTTACGTCGTTGATAATCGCCGCTCCCGCTTCGGCCGCCGCGCGGGCCGTCGACGCGTGCAGCGTGTCCACGGACACGATGATGCCGTCGCCCGCCAGCGCGGACACGATCGCGCCGATGCGCGCCCACTCCTCCTCGGCACTGATGCGCGTCGAGTTCGGTCGCGTCGACTCCCCGCCCACGTCCACAATGTCAGCGCCGGCCCCCACCATCGCACGGGCATGCTCAAGGGCAGCGGCGGGATCCACGTAGCGGCCCCCGTCGGAAAACGAGTCGGGCGTGACGTTGAGGATGCCCATGATCGCCGCGTGCCCGGTCGGCAGGCTCAGACCGCCCGGCAGCGCCGGAGGAGACGGAACCGGGGACGAGGCCGGGGCGGGGGGCAGGGGAAGGGCGGACATGTCAGCGGCTCCCCGACAGGACGAGGGCCATCATCTCGGCGCGGGTCGCACCGTCGCTCATGATGCCTCGCAGCGCGCTGGTCACGGTCGACGAGCCCGGCTTGGAGATGCCGCGCATCGACATGCACATGTGCTCGGCCTCGATAACGACGATGACCCCCTGGGGCTCCAGGACCTCGTCGATGGCGTCGGCGATCTGCGCGGTCAGGCGCTCCTGCACCTGGGGGCGCCGCGCGTAGCCCTCGACGAGGCGCGCGAGCTTCGACAGGCCGGTGACGACACCGCCGCGCGGGATGTAGCCCACGTGCGCGCGGCCGTAGAAGGGCAGCAGGTGGTGTTCGCACACCGAGTGGAAGGTGATGTCGCGGACCAGGACCAGCTCGTCGGTGCCCGCGTGGAACTGCGTGCGTAGGTGCTCGCGGGGGTCCTCGAACAGGCCGGAGCACATCTCGCGCCACGCGCGCGCCATGCGGTCGGGGGTGCCGATCAGGCCCTCGCGCTGCGGGTCCTCACCGATCGCGACCAAAAGGTCGCGTGAGGCCTTCTCCACGCCTGCGGCATCGTAGGTCACGCCTGCTCCTCGTTCTCGTTAGCCGGTGTGTCCAGGTCGCGGGCCGCAACGGCGTCGGTCGCCGAGGACTCGGCGGAGTTCACGCCGACCGGGTTGCCCATGAGGGCGCCGGGGACGGCCGCGTCGGACTGGTAGTTCCACACGGGGCGCTCGGGCGCCTTGACGACGTCCTTGAAGATCTCGGCCAGCTGCGCCTCATCGAGGGTTTCCTCCTCCAGGAGGCGGGAGGCCAGCGTGTCGAGGACGCCGCGGTTGTTCGTGAGGATCGTCCAGGCCTCGCGCATCGCGTTGTCCAGAAGGCGGCGGACCTCCTCGTCGATGATCGCGGCCGTCTCGTCGGAGAAGGCGCGCGGGCCCTCGCCGCTTCCGTGGCCGAAAGCCTCGGTGTCGGCGTCGCCGAGCTTGACCATGCCGATGCGGTCGCTCATGCCGTAGTCGGTGACCATCGCGCGGGCCGTCTTCGTGGCCTGCTGGATGTCGTTGGCGGGGCCGGTGGAGGGATCGCGGAACACGATCTCTTCGGCGACGCGCCCGCCCATGCCGTACACCAGGTCGTCGAGGAGCTGGTTGCGGGTCTTGTTGAAGCGGTCCTCGGTGGGCATGACCATCGTGTACCCCAGGGCGCGGCCGCGCGGCAGGATCGTCACCTTCGTGACCGGGTCTGTGTAGTTCAGGGCGGCCGCGGCCAGGGCGTGGCCGGCCTCGTGGTAGGCGGTCACGGCCTTGTCGTGGTCGTTCATGACGCGGGTGCGCTTCTGCGGGCCGGCGATCACGCGGTCGATGGCCTCGTCGATGGCGCGCTCGTCGATGAACTGCATGTTCGAGCGCGCGGTGAGCAGCGCGGCCTCGTTGAGGACGTTCGCCAGGTCCGCGCCCGTGAAGCCGGGTGTGCGCTTGGCGATCTGACGCAGGTCCACCTGCTGCGTGAGGGGCTTGCCCTGCGCGTGCACCTTCAGGATGGCCTCGCGGCCCTTCAGGTCCGGGGCCTCGACGGCGATCTGGCGGTCGAAGCGGCCCGGGCGCAGCAGCGCCGGGTCGAGGATGTCGGGGCGGTTGGTCGCCGCGATCAGGATGATGTTGGCGCGCTCGTCGAAGCCGTCCATCTCGACGAGGAGCTGGTTCAGGGTCTGCTCGCGCTCGTCGTTGCCGCCGCCAATGCCGCTGCCGCGGTGGCGACCCACGGCGTCGATCTCGTCGACGAAGATGATGGCCGGCGCGTTCTTCTTGGCGCGCTCGAAGAGCTCACGCACGCGGGAGGCACCCACGCCGACGTACAGCTCCATGAACTCCGAGCCGGAGATCGAGAAGAAGGGGGCCTTGGCCTCGCCGGCGACGGCCTTGGCCAGCAGGGTCTTACCCGTTCCGGGAGGACCGTAGAGCAGGACGCCGCGCGGGATACGCGCGCCCACCTTGTGGAACTTATCGGGGGACGCCAGGAACTCGCGGATCTCCTCGAGCTCCTCCACGGCCTCGTCCTCACCGGCGACGTCCGCGAAGGTCACGTCCGGGCGCTCCTGGTTAAACTCCTTGGCGCGCGAGGCCGTGAAGCCGCCCATCATGCGCGAGCCCGACATGGACCGCATGATGAAGTAGAACGCGCCCATGAGGACCAGCAGCGGAACGATCAGCTGGAACATCGCGCCCAGCGCGCTGGACTGGGGACGCACCGCGTTCCAGCCCTTGGCGGGAGCCTGCTCGGCGACCGTGTCCAAAATGTCCTTCGTCTGAACGTAGGAGTACGTGAAGTAGACGTCCTTACCCAGGTTCGCCGTGGGGTCGCCCGCTCCGGTGCTCTGGTGCGTGTAATCCTCGGTCAGCGTCAGGTTCACCTGCTGGGTGCCCTCGTTGAGGACAACCTTCTCGACCGTGGTCCCCGAGATGAGCGCCATACCCTCGGACGTCGTAATCGAGCGAGGCTGGAACGCTTGCCAGAGGAACCATCCGCCAACGAGCAGGATGACGAGGGGGATCGTCACCCAGCCCCAGCTCGGGCGCTTAGTCTTCGTCTTGTCGTTCACGTGAGTCCCTTACAGGTTCAAATAGTCTCAGTTGGAGTAAACGTGCGGCTGCAACGTTCCCACGAAGGGCAGGTTACGATACTTTTCCGCGTAATCCAGGCCGTAGCCGACGACAAACTCGTCGGGAATGTCGAAACCGACGTAGGCCACGTCGATGCCCACCTTCGCCGCTGCGGGCTTGCGCAGCGCGGTCGCGATGTTGACGGAGGCCGCGCCTCGCCCGATCAGGTTCGCCTGAAGCCAGGACAGGGTCAGGCCGGAGTCGATGATGTCCTCGACGATCAGAACGTGGCGTCCGGCGACGTCCTGATCGAGGTCCTTGAGGATACGCACGACGCCCGAGCTCTTGGTGCCCGACCCGTAGGAGGAGACGGCCATCCAGTCCATTTCGAGGGGCGTGTGCAGCTTGCGGGACAGGTCTGCCATGACCATGACGGCACCGCGCAGGACGCCGACGATGAGCAGTTCCTGGCCGGCGTAATCGCGGTCGATCGCCTCGGCCATCTCGCCGAGCCTACGGTCCATGTCCTCGGCGGTCACGAGGATTTCCTTCAGATCATTACCCATGTCGGTGGCGTCCACCGTGTCCTCTTTTCGTATCGGTGCTCCGCGAGCGGTTGCACTATAAGCGTGCCATAAAACGGCGTGTTTGTGCGTAGAAGGCATCTATTCTCACTGTGAGCGCAACGACGCTGTCCAGCGCGACACCCTCTCGCGCCGCCGAAGGGGCCACAATCCCGCCGCGTGAGCCCCTGGCCTCAGCCGACAAGCATTCTCGCGGGATGCGCGTCGTCACGAGGCCGTAGCTGGCAGCGGGGCGAGCGTCGCGGGTGCGGGGCGGGCTGACGGGGTACGGCGGCGGCAGGATCGGGGCGGTGGTTGCGGGCCGAGCTGACGGGGTACGGCGGCAAGTAAGCGGGGTCAGGCGGGCTCGTGCGGCGCGAAGACGATGAGGGCTCGGGCACCGCGACCGACACGCTTCGCGGCACCCCCGGGCAGGGGGATCGGCCCTTGGCCGCGCCAGGCAACAACCAGGTCATCGAGGGCGTCCACGTGTGCTCCCGCCAGCGCCCGGATTCCCCCGCGGCGTGCCGCCTCGCGCAGCGCTCGGGTGCGCACGGCTCGGGGAGCGCCGACCACGTCGGCCACCGCCAGGGACGAGGCCCACTCCCCCGCCTCAGCTCCCGCCTCGCCCGCGACATCCTGAGCACGGTCGCGCAACGTCCCGCGAGCCATCCCGTCGGGTCCGTCCGCCGCGCGCGCAGCAGCGTCGGCCCCGCTCACGGCCTGTTCGCGTGCACCTGCGACGAGGGCGCGCGCCCAGCCATTCAGGGCGTCATCGTCGGCGGCGCACAGGGCAGCCGTGCGGGCCAAGGCGGGCACAGGATCCATCCCGAGGGCATCGGCCAGCGCGGGGATCGCACCGTAACGAACAGCGCTGCGCCGCAGGGCACTACCGTCCGCGGCGCGCCACGGCCCGTCGATCGCGTTCGTAGGGTCCTCGACGGGGGTCAGCCCCACCTGCTCGCACGCGCCCGCCGTATCGGCACGGCGCAGGCCCAGCAGGGGGCGCAGCCACGTCACCCCATCCTCGTCGCGTCGAATCGGCGCAATCGCGCGCAACGACGAGGGGCCCGAGCCGCGCGCCAGGCGCAGCAGCACCGTCTCAGCTTGGTCCTCCATCGTGTGCCCCAGCAACACGGGCCCACCCTCGCGCAGGGCCACCTCACGCAGGGCGGCAATACGCGCCTCGCGGGCCGAGGCCTCGGGACCTCCCGGTCCATCGACGCTCACCGCGACGGTCAGCGCGCGCGCACCCAGGCGGCCGGCCAGATCCGCGACGCGGCGAGCCTCCTGCGCACTACCGGCCCGCAGGCCATGATCGACCGTCACCGTCACCACATCGACACCCGCGCGCGACGCCACATCAATCGCGGTCAGGGCCAGCGCCAGCGAATCCGCACCACCCGACAGGCCCACGACGAACGCGGAAGGCACCCCGGCCTCGTCGATGAACGAACGCAGACAGGCGCGCACCGCGAGCGAACACGCCCGCACACTGCCCCGCGGATTCACGCCCACGAGGCGGGAGGCGTCAGCGCACACGCGCCAGCCACGCCGCCGGCTCGGCGTACTCACGAGCCGTAGGCAAAGCCTCGACGCCGGACAGCAGGGTCGCGATCGCACCCTCGCGCACAACCGTGCGCGCAAAACCCTCCGTCTGAGCCTGCAACAACTCAACCCCGGACAGCGGCATACCCGCCGCCGCACAGGCGCGCACCAGGCCAACGCCACCCGCCTGCGCGCGGTGCGTGCGCAGCCAGTGAATCGAGGGCAGGTCACGCGGAGTCAAAACCTCCATCTCGGCGGTGGGCAGCGCATCCAGCAGCAACACGATGCGCACCAGCTCGTCGCTACGCTCAGGCAGAGCTCGCACCAGATCAGCGATATAGGGCACCAGATGAGGCGCGTACGTCAAATGCACGCCGCGCAGGCTCGTGCACAGGGACACCCAGCGACACCAATCCGTCTGATCCAGCGCGTAACGCTGCGCATCCGCCAGCACGTTGGGCGCCACCAGCACGACACACCCGGAGGCGACATCCCAGATGCCGGTCGCACTCTTGGCCAGCGCCCGCAGCACCACGGCCTCGGCCGCGAGCACCAGCGGCGTGCGCGTGTCCTCAAAACGATCCAGGATCGCCCCAACCCGGCGAATCAACCCACGACGATCAACGACAAGCGTGCGCGAGGCTGCCACGGTCGCCGAGGCCTCGGGCAGGGTGGACAGCTCAGCGAGCCAGCGCTCCGACCACACCGCCGAACGGCGCAGGCGCGCCACCACAGCGGACGCTCCCACACGCGAGGCCGAGGGGCCAGCGTAGGACATCGAAGCGAGAACTCCCGCGACGTCGCGCGGACCAAACGGCATATCCATGCACTTAGTCTAGCTCGGCGAGCCCTTCCTCGAAGCTGTCCAGGCGCCAGCGTGTGGGCAGCGCACCGCCCTCAACCAGGTCATGACCCACGACCACCAGGAGTACCCGGCCGCTCTTCGTCTTCACAGAGCCCGACAGCGCCGTCACGTTCTGAAGCGCGCCCGTCTTCGCCTGAACATTGCCGACCGCCGGCTCATCGAGCATACGCTGCGAAAGCGTGCCCACCAGTCCCGCCCACGGCAGGAGACGAATCAGTTCCGCCTGGTTACCCCGCGCCGCATACGACGCCTTCAGGACGCCAACCAGCGTGTTGGCACTGAGCTTGTCGTTGGTGGACAGACCCGAGCAGTCCTCAAGGATCATGCCGCTCGTGGGGATACCCGCCTGGAGCAGGTCAGCCTTGATCGTGGCGATCGCGCCCGCGTAGGTCGTGGGCTGCCCCGCAGCACCCGCCGCGAGACGACAATACTGATCCGCGAGCGTGTTATCGGAGTGTGCCAGCATCCAACGCAGCTGATCGCCCATCGTCGCCGAGGACACCGACGCCATTGTCTGCGCACCCGCCGGAGGTTCACCGGCCTGGCCCATCGTCACGGCGACGCCCGCGGAGGTCAGGGCCTGAGCGAAAACCTGGGCGACATAACCGGGGGCATCCGCGTGGAAGTCGAACGCGCCCGGAGAGGTACGCCCGGCATCAATCGCCATTGGGCCAACGTGCCCCTCGTAGCCGCCGACCTCCTGCGCGTCCCACGACGGCAGGTGCGTGGCCCCCTCGAAGAGAGTCCCACGCCAGTTCAACGTGACAGATGTAATACCACGGTCAGAGAGGGCGCTCGCCGTGTTCGCCGCGAGGGTCCCCAGACCAGCCCGACCCGACACATCAGTCTCGTCGGACGCGCCCGCGCCGAGAAGCAGATCACCCTCCGAGTCGAGGTACAGGGTACGTTCGTCGCCGCTCAGCTGCGCGCTCGTCTCGAGCGTGTCCGTGGGATCCAAATGCGTCAGCGCCGAAAAAGCAGCCAGCGTCTTCGTGGTAGATGCAGGCGTATGGCCAATCGCCGCGTCCTCATCGAGCAGAATCTCGCCCGTCTGAGCATCCACAACAACACCCCACGCGGTGTACTCACCAGTGGCCGCCCCACCCGCAACAGGGCGCCACAGCTGCTCCACCTGCGCCTCAGTCACCGGATTGCCAGCCGCCTGGGCGGGCACAGAAGCAGTCGCAGCCTCCACCGGAGCGGCGGTCGGAGCTGCAGAAGGAGAGGGACCCGCCGGAGCGCAACCAGCACTCAAAAAGGCGACAGCCGCCACAAGTGCAGCGGTAGCGCTTACAATTGGCCCCATAGACGTGCGATGCATGGATATCCCTTCGTGGTTACCTAGGTAGCTACAGTACCCGTCCAAGCACCCACACAACCAACCGGACCCCGAACTTTGGGGCTGATTCACGGAAGGCTTGAACATGGAGTTTGATGTCACCATCGAGATTCCCAAGGGAAACCGAAACAAGTACGAGATCGATCACGAGACGGGACGCATCCGCCTGGATCGAATGCTCTTCACCTCAACCCGCTACCCGGACGACTATGGGTTCATTGACGACACCCTGGGCGAAGACGGCGACCCCCTGGACGCGCTGGTGCTCCTCGAAGAACCCACCTTCCCCGGCTGCGTGATCCGCTGCCGCGCGCTCGGCATGTTCCGCATGCGCGATGAAAAGGGCGGCGACGACAAGGTCCTGTGCGTTCCCGCATCCGATCAGCGCGCGTCGTGGCGCACCGAGATCGACGACGTCTCCGAGTTCCACCGCCTCGAAATCCAGCACTTCTTCGAGGTCTACAAGGACCTCGAGCCCGGCAAGAGCGTC
>QFCH01002566.1_pt1 | contig 55762 bp, 49 predicted proteins | sample 5346071 | NCBI WGS metagenome assembly QFCH01 (sample SAMN09062255, study PRJNA434731) | Human gut metagenome, whole genome shotgun sequencing project. | isolation source: stool timepoint B chromium assembly | host: Homo sapiens | collected 2015
CCAACGCATCGTATTCCGGATTGCTGTAGTAGCCAAAGCTTGTATAAATACCTGTGCACAGTGTATACAGGACATCCAGCGGATCATTATAATCACTCCACCATCCGGAGGAACATACATCATAATTGCAAGCCTCTCTCTCTGCAATAAATAAGGAAGAATCACCGACTGTATTCAGCTCAACCTTAATTCCCAGATTTTCCTGCCATACCTGCTGAAGGTACTCACGCAGTGCCTGCTGCTCTACAGTATTTCCCTGAGAGAGGTACGTAATTGTAATATCTGAAAGCGGTGTATCCACGCCCAGTTCATCCAAACCTTCCTGGAACAGCGCCTGAAGCTTTTCAGTATCTAAGGCATACTCATCATACATAGCCTTCATCGGCTCTTCAACCTGATCACGGTAAGATGTGCCGTCCAGGCTGATTGCAGGGGCGATATAACCGTAAGCCGGCTGGAATTTTCCGCCGTATACAACTTCTACAAGTTCTTCACGGTTAATGCTGTAAGAAAGTGCCTTGCGGATTTTTTCATTTCCCATCAGACCGGAAAGACCATTATTTGTAAATTCATAAGAAATCGCATCAACACCAGGATATGGTGCATTGATCATCGTAAGGTTACCAGCTTCTGCCTCTGCCTGATATTTCAGAGCATAGTCGCCGGAAGTCTGAAGGATATCCAGCTCGCCGTTGTCAAACATCGTTGCGGCCGTGGAATCTTCGGCAACGAGATACCAGTTAATCTGCTCAAGATGTGTATTATCTTTATCCCAGTAATTTTCATTCTTTGTCCATGTCATACGGTTATCTTCAACAAGATCACTCATACAATAAGGACCGTTATAAACGCATAACGTCCAGTCCTTACCCCACTGATCTCCGGCAGCTTCAGCCAGATCCTGACGGGTCGGATACAGCGGTGTTGCTACAAGCTTGGATTCAAATGTAGGATCCGCCATTTTAAGTGTAACCTGGAAAGTATAATCATCTACCGCTACTGCCATAACATCATCAGCGGAACCTTCGCCGTTATAGTATTCTTCTGCACCCACTACATTAAAAATAAAGGAAGCATAGTCATATGCATATTCCGGATTCAGAAGACGCTTCCAGCCATACTCATAGTCATGCGCTGTCACCGGCTGACCGTCAGACCACTTTGCATCCTTTCTTAAATGGAAAGTATACACGGTCCCGTCCTCGGATACGTCCACACTCTCAGCGCCGTCAAGAACAAAATGTTCGCCGTCTTCATCAGCGATATTACGATAAAGGCCAGAATAGCAGGCTGCCATCATCCAGCGCCAGCCCATGTCCTGAACATCATAATTATTACCAAAATGAACTGCTCTCACATTTAATACCTGTGTATCTCCCTCAGCCGGTCCTGTCGTTTCCGTATTTGTCCCTGCAGAATTTTCAGCGGAAGACTGAGCACCGCTTCCTGTATCAGCCGTTCCTGATGATCCGCTGCCGCCGCATCCGGCCAGCATAGAAATCGCCATTGCCCCAGACAGGAGCAGAGAAAAAATCTTTTTCGTTTTCATGGTATTTCCTCCTAACATATGTGCTGTTTTCCGTTGACATTATACACAGCCTTAAAATTTTTATGCGTTATCACACTAAAACAGCGTATAAAAAATAAAAGATGCCAATGACTTAAAGAGTATATCGCATCTTTGCTTTATGCAACTAATAATATCACTATTATGATTAGCTGTCAATTATTTTCTGTTTTTTTCTTACATACAACTATACCGTACATCGCGGACATTTTGACGGATTCAGCGATCCATAATTCAGGGAAACAAATTGACATCTGCTAAAATTGGTGATAATATCAATAATATGATTAATGCGGATATTTTACGTAAGAAATTGGCCCCATGCCCCATAAACAGCTGTTTTGAGCCTCATATTATGGTCTGGATAAAGGGTCAGGAAAGAGGGATAAAATGAAAAAAGAACTTTACGAGACTTATGTGCAGGTATTAAAGGATGAACTTCTTCCGGCCATGGGCTGCACAGAACCCATCGCCGTTGCCTACGCCGGTGCCGTTGTCAGACAAACTTTGGGAAATATTCCGGAGCGGGTTGAAATCCAGGTCAGCAGAAACATTATTAAAAATGTAAAAAGCGTCATTGTTCCCCACACAGGCGGACTGCGGGGTATTGAGGCTGCAGCGGCCATCGGTATTGTCGCCGGCGACGCCAAAGCCCAGCTGGAAGTCATTTCTTCTGTCACAGAAGAACAGATCAGACAGACCCGTGACTATCTTGCCAAAGCCAGCCTTCATGTTGACTTTGCCAAATCGGATCTTATATTTGATATATGTATAACCGCTTATCACGGTGAAGATCAGGCCTTTGTCCGTATTGTAGACTACCACACAAACATTGTGACCATCCGCCGCAATGATCAGGTTCTTTTATCCGGCGAAATCACAGGCCGCACAGAAAGCTCCATGGCCGACAAATCCCTTTTAACCATACGTGATATTTGTGAATTTGCCGACATCGTCAATATTGAAGATGTCCGTGAGGTTTTGGATCGTCAGATCAGCTATAATATGGCCATTGCGATGGAAGGCATGAAAAATTCTTACGGCGCCAATATCGGTAAGGTGCTGATGCATACCTACGGAACCGAAAGCGCCAAAATCAAAGCCAAAGCCATGGCAGCCGCCGGCTCAGACGCCCGGATGAACGGCTGTGAGCTTCCCGTTGTGATCAATTCCGGCAGCGGAAACCAGGGAATCACTGCCTCTGTTCCCGTCATTGTATACGCCAATGAACTTAAAGTTTCCCAGGAAACCCTTTATCGAGCCCTTGTTGTATCCAATCTTTCTACACTTCATATCAAAGAAGGCATTGGCCGACTTTCCGCCTACTGCGGTGCTGTAGGTGCAGGCTGCGGTGCAGGTGCAGGTATTGCCTGGCTCCACGGCGGCCGATACGAAGAAATTGCCCACACGCTTGTCAACAGCCTGGCCATTTTATCCGGTACAATCTGCGACGGCGCCAAAGCATCCTGCGCCGCAAAAATTGCCTCGGCCATAGATGCGGGTATTCTGGGCTATTTTATGTATAAAGACGGCCAGGAATTTGTAGGCGGTGACGGTATTGTCAAAAAAGATGTGGAAAATACCATTCGCTGTGTAGGCCTTCTGGCATCAGAGGGTATGCAGGAAACAGATAAAGAAATCGTAAAATTGATGATTGGGGACTAAAGGCCCCGTTGATTGACCGTTAAAGGGGACTAAGGTCCCCTTTAATATTCGGAGGAAAACGAACGAATGAAAACAACTCAAAGTCTGAAATTTAAAATTTATGATCAGATCATTGACGGTATTGTCAGCGGTGAATACAAAGGCGGACAGATCCTCAATGAACAAGAGCTGGTCAAACGTTATAATGTAAGCAAATCGCCAGTAAGGGAAGCGCTGACCATTTTATCCAGCGAAGGTATCTTAACAAGTATTCCAAGATATGGATATCAGGTCATCAGCTTTAATATTTCCAATGTACGATCGATTATGGAGTTTCGCTCCGTACTGGAAGATTATGTACTTTGCAAAAGCTTTCATCACATCAATGATACAGCCATGAAGCACCTGGAAGCAGTGGCCCATAGAACAGCCGAATCCAGCGATTTATGGGAACACTGGAATCTGAATACGGAATTTCACCTTCAGCTGGTAGCCCTGGCCGAGAATGAATATATCTACCGCCAGCTTGATCAGGCCATGCATTTTCTGAAACTGGCCTATGCCCAGTTTTACTGGTCCCAGTGGAACAGCGCCTCCATGCCCAATGACCTTAAAAATCACAGCCGTATCTTAAACGGCCTGAAAAACGGAGACCTGGAATCGGCCAGAGCCGCATTAAAGGATGACCTGGCCGATTTCTGCATGAAATAAAAGCATTTCTAATCATATGAAAATCACTCCAGCTATATATAAATCCGTTCCAGCCGTCTGCCAAGGCGGCTTAAAATTTCATTGGAAATCGTGCCGCACCATCGCGCAATATCCGTCACATCAATCCGCCGTCCGCCATCACTGCCCATAATTACAGCCATATCCCCCGGGGCGGCCTGTATTCCGGTCACATCCACAAACATCTGATCCATACAGATTCGTCCAATCACCGGGGCCCAGTGGCCGTGAATCAGGACCCCGGCCTGACCGGTCTGGGTAAAGTTTCTGGGAAGCCCATCGGCATAACCGATCGTTACCACGGCCACCTGCATAGGCCCGACCGCCGTAAAAGCCCGGCCATAGCCCACACAGTCCCCGGGCTCAAGCTGTGAAACTCTGGCAATCCGGGCCTTGATTGTCATAGCCGGTACCAGAGATGGGCTGCCCACCCCATAAAGCGCTATTCCGATTCTTGAAAAATCATATTTAAATTGTCCATAATTGATGACACCATAGCTGCTCTGAATGTGTGCGGCAAAATCTCTAAAGCCTTTTTGGTGCAGCCATTCAATAACTGAATCAAACCGTTCAAACTGAGAAAATGTATACATCCGGTCAGACTCCACACGGCTGTCCGCCACACACAAATGGGAAAACAGGCCAGTCACCTTTAATTTATCCATTCGAAATACAGCCTCAATTTTCTCCGGCTGCTGCCAGGAAATGCCCAGACGGTGCATCCCTGTATCTACAGCAACATGGACCTCCACCGGTTCCTTTCCCGCATATGTCTGCAGTGCGGCTGCGTAATCTTCGTCCACAATAGCCTGGCAAAGCCTGTAAAAGCTTAAAAGCCCAGCCATTTCAGGAGGTGTATAACCTAAAATTAATATACTTCCCTCCACTTTAGCCTTTCTCAGGGAAACAGCCTCTGAAAGACTGGCTACACAAAAATGGCTGATGCCGTTTTTCTCCAATTCCTGACCCAGTTTTATGGCGCCATGACCGTAGGCATCTGCTTTGAGTACAGCCATCATGCCCACCCGGGAACGAACTTCAAACAGCCGGGCATTATGAACAATTGCAGGAATCGAAATTTCTGCCCATGCTCTGGCTTTTTCATATTGTCTATAATCTCCTGTTTCCATCAAAATGCCTCCTTTGGAATATCCTCTGAATTTTCCCCATGAACACAGCCATAACAGACGAAACGGCCGCCGAAATCAATGTCACCAAAACGTACATCATAAGCCCGTTGCCATTCAGACTGCCATGAAGTCCTAAAATCTTATCCATCCCTCTTACTCCAATCAACACAAGGGGGTGCAGCACATACATAAGCATTGCTATATTTCTCATCCTGAGTCCCAAAGCAGGTGGTACCCCAACCCTGCGGCAGTATGCCAGCAAAAAGCCAAAGCAGGTGTAAGCTGCCGGAATAAGAAAAATATACATGCTGTCATGGCGCTGCCAGCGGAGAAAATATAAAATCAGCCCCTCTGTGATCATAGCCGCCATGGACAGTCCAAAAGCCAGTCCGTTTCGTCTTAGATTGGCCCGTTTTCCTGCCAGCATACAGCCTAACATCAGAAATACAGGCACATAAAACAATCCGTTTCTTGTATATTCACACACAGTAAAAATCCCGTCATAAATACTGGCAAGTACGGGAACTGACAAAACCAGCCCATAATAACTGTCCCCCAGAAGACCGATTCCGTAAAGCACCACACTGACGGCAAAGACAGCTTTCACTGACATTTTTTCCAGCAGAAGGCAAACAAAAGCCACACCAAAAATCACTGCGGGAAAATACCATAAATGATAAAAGGTTCCATCCACAAAAATAAACTTAAAAAGCTTAAATATCCACAATCCTGCCTGTGTATTCGTACGTTCTGTCCACAGCGGCAGCTGTCCTGCATAAATATTAACAGGTAAATACAAAATCATCGCAGCTGTATACAGCAAACCTGTTTTTTTAATAAACCGCCAAACCGTCTTCCACCGTCCCGAATCAGCCTTCATGCCGGCAAAGCGGGCAATCACAAAATAACCGGTGATCATCAGAAAAAACGGAACCCCTATACGGGCTATAATTCCTGTAAATATGTAATCCCCTGTTTTATTTAAAAACTCCAGGGGCCCGATATGAATAGCAATCACCAGAATTGCCGCGAAAATCCGGCACACATCCAAAAGTCCGTAGTTTTTTGTTTTCATCTATATATTCCTCCAGACACAGGCCACGTTCTGTCATAATCTGAGCATGAGGACAGCCTACGTATCTGAAATGCCATGGTTCCTCAGCTATGCCGGTCAGTACCTCTTTTTCCTTTGTATATCGTTGAACAAACCCATACTTTGGGGCCAGCCGGCGAAAAATCCGGCCAATTCCTTCCCAGGGAAATTCCGGCCGGATAAAATCCATATGCTCAGCCTTTAATCCCACATCAATCGCCAGTCCTGTCTGGTGCTCACTGCATCCTGGCCATGCCACATATTTTCTCGTAAATGCTTCTCCGTTTTCCTTTAAAGAATCTTCATAAATTTCAATTTGCTCCCTTTGTGACCGCCAGCCGCTGACGGCCGCAATCGTCTGACCACCGCCGCATTCACGGTCTGCCTCATACACCGCTGCCAGAAGCTTTTGCAGTGCATGTGCTGCCGTCTGCTCTAAAAGCACCTTTTCACCTTCCATCACCGGCATAAAAGCTGCCACATCTACTAAAACAGCGGGGAATCCGCCACCGGTTTTTCCATTCTCAAAATCCAGGGGATGACTGCGATTAACAAGAATCAACTGGCTCATAACACCACCTCCATGGCAATCAGACGTTCAATAATCTCCTCAAATGAAATTCCCGCACATTTCATCATTCCCGGAAAACGACTGTGTGGTGTAAAACCTGGAATTGTATTCACCTCATTAAAATAAATACGTCCATCGTTTGTAAGGAACATATCCACTCTGGCAAAATCTGTGCATCCCAGAATTCTGTAGATTTTTTTGGCTGTCTCTTTGATCTGGGCAGCTTTTTCGGGAGAAATTCTGGCCGGCACATAAATATTAGATGTCTTGAGTGTATACTTTTCTTCATAGTTAAAAAATCCCCGGGATAATTCAATCTCATCCACCGCCCCGACAGTCAGTGTGTCATTGCCCATCACAGCGCAGCCCACCTCAAAGCCGTCCACATTTTCCTCAATTAGAACCTGACGGTCATGTTCAAATGCGCCCTCGATGGCCGCACTGAGACAGCTGCCGTCCTCCACTTTTGTAATGCCAAAGGACGATCCCGCACATACCGGCTTTACAAATACGGGAAAACCAATTTGTTTTTGAGCCAGCATTTCTTCCAGTCTTTCCCGACATGTCCGGTATTCTTCCCGATTAAGCATCAAAGCTTTAGGCACTAAAATCCCTGCATGTTCAACTAAACGATGCGCCATATCCTTATGCATACATACCGCCGAACTTAAAGTCTTACAGCCAATCACCGGAATACCCGCCAATTCAAACAGCCCCTGAACCGTGCCATCCTCTCCGTTTTTTCCATGAAGCACCGGAAAAACACCATCCAGATGAATCCGTTCCACACGCTCATTTCTCAAAACCCACAAACATTTTTCATCTGCAGACTGAGGTACAACAGCCGGATAACAGCAGGGCTGGGTAAACCATGTATGATCTGCAATTTTTTCCAGCGCCGCTTCATAGGACCGGCTGGTTTCATAATACAGCCAGCGTCCATCCCTTGTAATGCCTATAAGCACCGGCCTGTATTTAGATCGGTCTATATAAGTCATCACCGCATGTGCCGACTGCAGAGACACTTCATGCTCCGTTGAATTTCCGCCAAAAATAATACCTATATTTTTCATCTGTTTTTCCTCCTGTTTGTGCAAATAATGATGCCCCCATTTGCTTATCCAATATGATGGGCATCAGACACCGTTGATCTTTAATTTGATTATATGGGCCAAATCTTACCGTAAAGTGACTTTGACAGTGACTTTTTTGTCATAAACATTATGATCGGATGCAACAAATAAGGCCGCCTTAATACTTTTATTGTATTAAAGCGGCCATGACCGTATATGAATAATATATAATTAAAAGGCTAAGATATTATTAAGAAAACCTAAGAATTTAAAGTTATACCTTAACATCCGGCCCTATTTTAGGAAGTGAAACCGTAAATGTGGTGTACTGATCATCACTGTCGGCCTTAATATGTCCCCCGTGGAGTTCCACAATATCCTTTGCAATAGCCAGACCCAGACCTGCACCGCCGCTGTTCGTTGTCCTTGATTCATCCATTCTGAAAAACTTCTCAAAAATCGTCTGAAGACGATTTTCAGGTATCCGGCGTCCTGTATTTCTAAACAAAATTTCCACCCGCGCCTCCAAAGGGCGGATAAAAATATCAATATCACTGCCCTCATAGCTGTATGCCGCTGCATTTTTTAATATATTATTAAAAACCCTGGCCAGTTTTTCCGGATCTCCATAAACCGTTACATTTTCGTCACCATGCAAAACCACTCGTTTTTTACCGGATTCCAGAATCGGATAAAACTCATCGCTTAACTGAACAAGCATAAAGTACAGATCAATTTCTGTTTTTTCCAAAATAATGGAGGACAAGTTATAACGTGTAATTTCAAAAAACTCATTAATAAGATTTTCCAGGCGGCAGGCTTTATCCAATGTTATCTTTATATATTTGTCTCTTTGCTGAGTCGGCATATCTCCGGCCTCGTCCAACAGGCTTAAATACCCGATCACAGAAGTCAGCGGGGTTTTCAGGTCATGCGCTAGATAGGTAATCAAATCATTTTTCTTCCGTGATTCATCTTTAAGCGCAGTCTCACTGCGATGCATTGTTTCACGGATTTTGAGCATTTCATTTTGAATACCCGCATACGCCTGAGGAACCTGGACGAATTCAGGCTCGGCTGCCTGGGTCAGTGTCTGAATCAGGCGCACAGTCTCCTGAATTGTCTCTGATTTTGTCTGTCGCTGCGCTCTCCACGTACACAAAACGCCGGTAGCGGTTAGCACCGCACCACCGATAATAACCATAAAAGTCAATATTTTCCTCGTCCGCCACCAGATCATCGAGCCTTCATAAATATACCGGTCCAACTGGGAATCATAAATCAGAGACGGATTCAGCACCATACTTTCGAACCAATCCGCAAACATTCCGTCAGCAAATATATCCATAAGAAAAATACACAGCCAAAGTCCCCCAACGACTGCACATATAATCCCTGCCATTTTCAGTGGTTTTTTACGCTTATTTTTCAATTTTATACCCACACCCCCATACTGTTTTTATATATTTAGGCTTTTCCACACTATCCCCCATTTTTTCACGAAGATGGCGGATATGCACCGTAATTGTATTGTTGCTTTTACTGTAATACGCATCCCCCCAGACCTCATGAAACAAATCCTCAGCACTGACAACACAGCCTCTTTTCTGGCATAAAATCCGCAAAATGGAAAACTCTGTAGGTGTCAGCTCCAGGGGGCGCTCATCCAGCAAACATTCATGGGTATCGATATTCATGATCAATCCGCCGACTTCGACCGTATGCTCCGGTTTTTCGGCAGGTGTATTATATTTAAGATACCTGCGCAGCTGAGCCTTTACTCTGGCCACCAGCTCCAGGGGGCGAAAAGGCTTTGTAATGTAATCATCCGCTCCCAGTGTAAGTCCGTTGATCTGATCCAGTTCCTCACCCTTTGCAGTAAGCATAATCACCGGATATGTATATTTCTCCCTGATTTTTCTGCAAATCGTAAAACCACTGACCTCAGGCATCATCACATCTAAAACAGCCAGATCAATCCGCTCCCGCTCAATACAGCGCAGGGCTTCCCGGGCAGAGTAAAACTTAAATACCGTATAATTTTCATTTTTCAAATATAACTCCACCAAATCTGCAATTTCCTGTTCATCATCAACAACCAGTATATTTACATTCACTTTTCTTCACCTCAAATAAGCAATCTGATATCGTTGGCGTCCAAAAGCCTTTTGACCCCAACATCTTTTGTATAGTTTATCACAAAGCTCAAACGGAAATCTTAATTTTTCCATAAGATTGAAAATAGCGGCCTATAAATTTTCCGTAACCGTCCCCGCCCTGCGATGATCATCCTTCTGTGATATCGATTTCACAAATTGCACAAAAAAATTTTTCTTAAAATCGAATTTTTGTGAACACTTTTCATAACAAATCATGTATTATAATAGACGTAAACCCCCCCAATACATTATATATAGTTTTTTGTTACACCCCATATGAAACAAAAAATACCTTCTCCAAGAAAAGGCAGCCGAACGTTGGCTGCCTTTTCTCTTTCCCATATTTTTATTGTCTGATCTGAGATCCATCTCACATACATCATGTTTGTGCTGCCAGTCGGGGCAAGGTTTCCAGAGTGTCCAAAACAGCGTATAGCTTATGGCGCAGCGCTTCATCCGGCTGTGTCAGATCCGGAACCATCACAACCTTCATCCCTGCAGCCAGCGCAGCAGCAATACCATTTGGCGAATCTTCAACAGCAATACAGTCACAGGGCTTTTCTCCGATCGCACTGCAGGCATACAGATAAATATCCGGCTTGGGTTTTCCGTTTTCTACCATAGATGCACACACAATGCGGTCAAACTTGTGGTCAATACCGATTTCCCTGAGATACCGGACCGCCCGCGCCTGGTCGGTAGCCGTAGCCACCGCCATTTTTACCCCCATTTGCCGAAGCCGATCCAAAGTTATATCCACAAAAGGCTTTTTCTCAATCCCATAACAGCTAAGCTGCTTTTCCATCAGCACTTTTCTCCGTGCTCGGATCTTTTCATAATCAAACTCAGGGCCAAAAATTTCCTGAAGCGCAGGCTTGGCAAACTTGGCTGCCAGACTGCGGATCATCAGCCCATGTTCCGGCCGCATGTCAAAACCGGCCTCCTGGCCGGCCTGACACCAGTATTTGACCAGATATTTTTCAGTATCAATTAAAACGCCATCCATATCAAAAATTACAGCTTTAATCATCTTTGGCCTCGCTTTTTTCTTCCCTCATTATTTAATGAATACCTGTAAAACCCTTGACCAGCTCCAGAGTATTCATCAAGCCTTTTTCATGGGTACGTTCCATACCATGAGACGCATGGACGCCCTGTCCAATCAAAGCGGCACAAATATTATTTCCGCCTCTTAAAGCAGCCGAAGCATCAGATCCATAATGTGGAAAAATATCCACTGCATAATCCAGCTTCAGATCTTCCCCAATCCGGATCAGGCGATTCGTCATCTCATAATCATATGGACCGGAAGAATCCATGGCACAGATTGAAACCTTGGTTTCATCCCCGGTCAGATCATCGCCCAGCGCCCCCATGTCAACGGCCAGCAGCTGTGTCACATCGGATGGAATATAGCTGGCACCATGACCGATTTCCTCATAATTCGTAATCATAATTTTCACCGTGTATTCCGGCTGCTGGCCTGTTTCATGAATATATTTAAGCCATGTCAGCAAAACGGCCACACTGGCTTTATCATCCAGATGCCGGGATTTAATAAAACCGCTGACTGTATGCTCAAATCTCGGTTCAAAACTTATAAAATCTCCTGCACCAATTCCAAGGGCTTTGACATCATTTTCATCGGCCACCATCTCATCCAGGCGTATTTCCATATTACATGCCTTGCGTTCCTGGGTACGCGCATCGTCATACGTATGAACAGACGGCATTGTTGTCAGCACAGTTCCGGTATACGTTTTACCGTTTCTCCGACAATGAATTTTACAGTATTCACCCTCAATGGTCTGCATCATATACCCCCCAACCGGTACAATTTTTAATGTTCCGGAAGATGAAATTGAACGAACCATAGCCCCGAGAGTATCGCCATGAGCGCCCAGGCCAACCACCTCACCGTCTTTTTGACCGGGCACTGTAATAATAACGCCGCCTTTTTTATTGTATTCGGTCTTAAATCCCAGACTGTTCGCCACATCCTCAATATATGCCATGATTTCTTTCGTATATCCCGAAGGGCTGGGAATATTGACAAGTGTCTCAAGTGTCTTTACAAGTTCATCCATTTGTTGTTGGCTGGTCATTTTTATCACTCCTAGTATAATATTCGTGGGCCAATACAGGCCGCTTTATTTTTCCGTAAAAGCCTGTCTCTGCCTGGCCTTCACAAAAGTTACTGCCTCGGCAGTCACCCTTTTATTTATAGTAAGATATTTATCCTGTTTTGTCAAAAATTTATGAAACATCCTTAAAACAACACCAGACTTTTTAGACCATTCAAATGATCTGTCCATTTTTACTCTTTTTTTGTACATTTTGATGCTAACTATTTTGAAAGTACCAGATATAGTATCTGATATTTTGCATAGAAAAATCCGATTAAAAAATACTTCTTTGGCAACACTTATTTATAGCTCTATGGTATTATAATAGACGTAAACCCCCCAATACATTATATATAGTTTTTTGTTACACCCCATAAGAAACAAAAAATACCTTCTCCAAAAGAAAAAAGACGGCCGTTCGGAATTGGCCGTCTTTTTTCATGCCCTTTTGAACCTCCGGATCTCCCCTGATTTCCAGGAATAATTCATGGACTTCCAAACCGTGCCCCGCCTTTTCCTCTTCTTTTGTCTATTTTAACTGTAAGCATCTGCCGGATGTCCCAATTACCCCCTTTCATTTTGTACACAAACCCTGTTATATTTTTTTCTTCTTTGGCAACACTTATTCATAGCCTTATGGTATTATAATAGACGTAAACCCCCCAATACATTATATAGTTTTTTGTTACACCCCATAAGAAACAAAAAATACCTTCTCCAAAGGAAAAAGACGGCTGTTCGGAATTGGCCGTCTTTTTTCATGCCCTTTAATCACTCAAATCCCCATGATTTCTAAGAATTTCAGGAAATAATTCATGGGCTTCCAAACCATCCCCCGACTTTTCCCCCTCTTTTGTATATTTTGACTGTAAGTCCAGGCTATACTTTCCAGCCAGTCTCTTTCATTTTGTATAGTAACCATAGCCGATTTTTTTCTTCTTTGGCAACACTTATTCATAGCCTTATGGTATTATAATAGACGTAAACCCCCCAATACATTATATAGTTTTTTGTTACACCCCATAAGAAACAAAATACCTTCTCCAAAGAAAAAGGATGGCTGTTCGGAATTCGCCATCCTTTTTCGTTTTGTTTTTATTTACCTTTAATAAGTGCCTATATTTCAGTCAAGATGATATCTTATCATTGCGCCGGCATTGATTTCAGTCGGTAAAGGTCCGGATTGCCACATCACCAACAATACCTGTAGGTTCCATAACAATCGCCTGCGGTCCAAAGAAGTTCGGTGTTTGATCAATATTCTTCACACGGCGGTAAAGCGTGGTGGCCACTTCAATACGCACTGTATTTGTTCCGTCCTTTAACAATCCGGAAATATCAAAGCGATACGGCGGGCAGATTTTCATACCTGCATAACAGTCATTGATCCATACCTCCACACCTTCATATGCATTGGCAATCTCAAGAACAGCGCCTGCGGCGGCCTTGGACTCAAATGTCTTTTCATATCTGATAAAGCCGGAAAAATCAGGCATAATTTTTCCAAAATTATGCAGGGTATCCATCTGGGCAGCTTTTTTAAAATCAGGATATTCTTTTGTCTCACATACAGACACTGTCCATCCACCTTCCAGAGGGCATAATTGTCCACTGCCTTCAGGCATTTTCACAATATTATCCACAGGTTCATCAAAAATAATCACAGCACTCTCATAGGCGCCCAGATGCAGATCAATCTGTGTACCATGTGCATCAGCCTTTACTTCCGGCGCATAAATCTGATTTTCCATGGCATCATAACCATAGACCGGTCCGGTTACAGGAACAGTCACCGCACCCTCAAAGCATTCTGACGGCGCTTCATTGGAAAACATATAGATATGTGCACCATCGTGAACATAGTGATAATATCTCAGACGTCTGAACGGTTTGGATACTGTAATTTCATTAACTCCGGCTGTTAAAAGCCAGTCGGCCAGGTCCCCAAGGGGCACAGCCTGGCACCGGGTCAATCCCGCCATTAAACGGTCATTTTCGGCTTTATCCCCGGAATCTACAATTCCGGAAGGCAGCTGATCCACAAAAATCACTTTAAAACCATCCGCGGCGGCTTTTCCCGCAAATTCAGCCACAGCGGAGGTCACAAACTGAGCATAAGGTACAATCAGCGTCTGATAGGTAACGCCGTTTACATGGAGATTTCCGTCAAATGACGCATTAAATACATCCATATCTGCAAATAAATCCGACGGCAGTATATCAAAATCAATCTGATGCTCCAAAAGCTGTCTGGAAACCTTCTGATCAAACATATACCCACCGCTCCATTCAGCCTCTCCGTGGTAAAGCACAGCTGCAGGTGCTACATTCAGGCCATTATTGAAAATATGGCACATACGATTCAGATAGCGCATCAGCTTACCAAAGTGGCGGTACTGAGGATTTTCCCCATGTGCATAAAAATGAGGCGGACAGTCCGGATCCGGAAAGGCTTTCGGTGAAAATGCATGGGGCACATAATAATTAATTCCTCTTACAAGGAAATGGTCTGTCAGATACTTCATTGTACGGACACCGGTATTCCAGCCATAGGCACCGTAAATTTCACACATGGCACGTCCCTGCTTTTTAGGATCAATGTGTGCAAAGGAGGATCCCAGTTTTCCCAGTTCAAAGTGGAAGAACTCGCCTTCCCCGCCAGGCCCGAAGGGGCTGATTCTGCGGCTGTCCTCACCGCCTACAATAACCTGATTTCCAATGTCGTCAATACCTGACATGTGCTGTCCCTGCATGGCTCTGAAGAAATGTCCCATACTGGAACCCAGGCGGCTGTGCTGGTTTGAATCTTCGATAATATGGCCAATATATTCCACACCATGATCCTTGCACCATCCCCCGATTTGTTCACTGAAATTCCGGGCAATCAGTCTTGTCGCGGCATCCATATAGCCATAACGTACCTTTCCTGTAACCGCCTCATCATCCATAGGCGCCCACAGTGCAGGAAGGTATTTTCTGTAATCTTTGCCCAGACGTTCCTCAAGCATATGATTCATATCTTTATTCCATGGCAGCGGCATATTTTTACGGCCAATGGATTCGTCAAAGTTAAAACCGCCCACATTGCCTACAGCCGGTTCGTCAGAAAAGAATCCGGCAATCGTTTTTCCAAAATCGTCCTTATAGTGTGCATAATGGGGTTCATAAACCGCATCAATCTGAACGCGGCAGGAAGCTTCATCCAGCATATTAATGTAATCCGTACGTCCGCCGCCATTGCGGGTCTTGTAAACAACAAAAATACGCCATACACCGTCCGGAACATTCCATTCCAGTAAGCCGTCTTTTACGCAATCCGTTAAATCCACTGTTTCACCGCTAAGTGTATCGCTGTTTACAACCTTTGACGCTACAACTGCAAATAATTCATCATCGTCAAATTCTCTGGGCGTACCGCTTATAAAGGGATTACTTCCCGCAAATGGATTTGGACGGTGTTTGGCCATAGCCCCCACATCCAGCGTCGCTTCCGGTACAGGACCACAAACCTCGGTCCGGTTAACCGCTATGTACTGCTTGCAAAGCTGAGGATCCCCATCTGTCAGTTTTCCGGCAGCAAAACCTGTAGGGAAATGGGCATCATCCAAAATCCATACCTTCATCCCTCTTTTTCTGGCTTCATCCAGTATAATATCCATATCATGCCACCACTGAGGGCCAACAAAATCCGGATGGGGACGTGCCTCCACACATACGGCCCCGATTCCGCAGTCATAGATGGCTTTCATATATGTCCGAAGCACTTCTTCTGTCTCACCATGCTGCCAGAAAAACGGCAGTATATAATTTCCGCCCCTATTATTCAGCAAATCGCTGATAAATTCTTTCATGCGTATTCTCCTCCTCACAAAAATCTAATAACGCCATACCAGCCGCCGTCCACGACTGTTATTGTCTTTAATTTTAACATATCTTCCAAATTCAGAATTGTATTTTGCTGGAATATCCACCCCGAAATTTTTTTAAACAGAATAGAATTATACCATGCCAACCCTTCTGACCGCCCCTTTTTGCAGCTCTTGATTTATTTTATTTATTATGATATTATGAACGCGTTGTTGCTGATTTGTTACAAAAGGAGATTCAATGAAATTATTAGTAAAAGCCATGGCAGCACTTACCCTGAGCGGCGCCCTTTGCTTTGCCGCCCCCACAGCTGCACATGCTCAAGAAAATGTACCTGTAACCTCTGACGGTATGACTGTAGATTCCTTTCAGGGAATTGATGCCAATTATATTACCGGAACCGGAAATTCCAATACCGGTGACTACTGCTGTGCCGGGTATGTCATTAAATTTTACAAAGAACTTTACGATGTGGATGCTTATTACATTAACATGAATGGCACAAAACCTGTTGTTACAAAATCAGGTCATGATGTCAGGCTGGAAACCGTTGACATTCCCAAACCGGGAGATATGATGCAGAATCTTACTTATTCCCATGTGGGCATTGTTAAACGTGTTGAAGATGATAAGGTAATTTTAATCGAACAAAATTACAAATACGCCGAGAACGGCCAGACAGTTGCCGTCGTTGAACGGGAAATCGGCCTGGATGAAGCTTATTTTTACCGGCTTGTCATTGACGGCAAAGAACAGTATTTTGAAGATGAGTCAAACACCGTGGATCTTATAACTGTAAACCCATGGTTATAACATACATAAAAAACTAAAAAGCGGCAGCCCTTAAACTATAGACAAATCATCGCTTATGCTATAGTCTGAAGGCTGCCACTTCTATTTTTACTTCATCAGCTTTTCTGTCCACTGTCCCTCGTTAAAGCCAACAAGGACCAGTCCATCACCGACAACGATGGGACGTTTAACCAGCATACCATCCGAAGCCAGCAGCTCCAGCTGCTGTTCCTCGCTCATACCGGGGAGTTTTTCTTTTAAATTCAATTCTTTATATTTTTTCCCGCTTGTATTAAAAAATTTTTTCAAAGGCAAACCGCTTTGAGAAAACCACAGTTTCAGTTCTTCCGCTGTGGGTGCCTGCTCCACAATATGTCTATCCTCGAATTCGATCTTCGAAGCCTGAAGCCACTTTTTCGCTTTAACGCAGGTGCTGCACTTTGGATATTCTACAAATAAAATCATATCTCTACCTCGCTTTTTAAGTTAAGTTTTCTCTCAGTACCCATAAATTTCCCGAATCTCCGGCATATAAACCCCGGGAGCTTTGTAAACCACCAGTGGTTTTTCAATTTTAATCATGGAACGGGCGTCTCTGATTGCCTCAATCAGCACCATGTTCGGTTCTCGGTCAACAAACGGATGAACAAACTGCATCCGCTTTGGTTCCAGATGATACTTTGTCATAGCCGTAAAAATTTCCACCAGCCTGAAGGGACGATGGACCATGTAAAAACGGCCGCACGGCTTTAGCAGAGCTCCAGCCTGGGCAACCACATCCTCCAGGGTACAGCAGACCTCGTGGCGGGCAATAGCCTTTGGTTCTTCAGGGTTTTTAATGCCATGCATATCATTCATATAAGGGGGATTGGAGGTTACAACATCAAAGGCCGCACGGCCAAAAAGCTGTGCAGCCTCTTTGATATCACCGCAAATAATGTCAATTTTATCTTCCAGATGGTTGTAGGCCACACTTCTTTTGGCCATGTCAGCACTCTCTGCCTGAATCTCCAGTCCTGTAAAATGCCGGCCCTTTGTTTTAGCCTCAAGAAGGATCGGGATAATACCTGTACCTGTCCCAAGATCAATCACCGTCTCCCCCGGCTTTACCCGTGCAAAACCAGACAGCAGCACAGCATCCATCCCAAAGCAAAATTTACTGGGTGTCTGAATGATTTTATAGCCGTTGCGTTCCAGATCATCAAAACGTTCTCCGGGTTTTAATTCAATCATTCGCTCACCTTCCTATAATGCAGATTTTCCTTCCTTCTTTTCCAGCGCCTCCAGCTTTTTAAGCTCAGCATCGTTAATATTAAGCTTTTCTCTGCGGCGCTTTGGACGAAACTTAAGCTGATCAACCTTGTATTCGCGAATTTCCTTCTCATCATTTTCCAGATTCACCAATACCTTCACCTGCTGACGCAAAACATTGACATCTGTCACTTCACCTTTAAGGCGATCATCTGTAGTCACATAATCTCCGATGCCGGGGAGCTTACTATTTAAATATTCATAAGTCTCCTCCTCATTTTTCAGACAGCACATCAAACGGCCGCAGACACCGGAAATTTTGGCAGGATTCAAAGATAAATTCTGCTCCTTAGCCATCTTAATGGATACAGGCGCAAATTCCGACAAATAACTGTGGCAGCACAAGCAGCGCCCACAAATACCAATACCGCCCATAATTTTCGTCTCATCCCGGACACCGATCTGACGCAGCTCTATTCTTGTCTTAAATACAGCAGCCAGATCCTTGACCAGCTCACGGAAATCGATACGTCCGTCAGCAGTAAAGTAAAACAGTACCTTATTATTGTCAAATGTATATTCTGCGTCAATCAGCTTCATCTCAAGGTTGTGTTTCGCGATTTTTTCAAGGCATATTTTATAGGCTTCCTTTTCCTTTTCCTTGTTTTTCATCTCAATATCGTCATCTTCAGGCGTAGCAATACGGATGACCGGCTTTAGCGGCTGAACAACCTTGTCCTCCTCGATCTGCCGCGGTCCGGTCATTACAGCACCATATTCAATGCCTCTGGCCGTTTCCACAATCACATGGTCTCCACGCTCTATATCAAAATCCAGCGGATCAAAATAATAAATTTTGCCCGCATTGCGGAATCGCACTCCGATTATATTTACCATTTTTCAGTTCTCCTTTATTGTTAACAGCATCATCTCTATGGCTGTATCAAAATTAACATTGGCGCGAAGTCTGGTCTTTGCTTTTTCCATGCCCTGGATCATCGCATCCAGCCCTTCAAAGGTAGATTTTGATGCCTGCTTCGACAGAGACGCGTATTCGTCCGGATAAATCAGAAGATTGGGATCATTGGTCAGCTTAAGCATCATCACATCTCTGTACCAGATCATCATCATATCAATGATATCATAGATTTGGGCCTTGTGCTCTGACAGCGTCCTGACAGCGTCCATGACTTCATAAATCTCCATATCATCAATGGTCTTAACAAGACGCAAAATAGCCTCATGAAGCTCATTAAACCCCTCAGATGTCGCCATGGTAATCGCCTTGCCCATATTGCCCTGTGCATAAGCCGCACAGATCTTTGCCTTATAATCGGGAACCTCATACGTATTGATCAGATAATCCCTGATTTTATCCGTACTGACCCCTTTCATATTTAAGGTCACACACCGTGAAGCAATTGTTGGCAGCAGCTGTCCGGCATTGCTTGTAAGCAGCATAATCACCGCATAATCGGGCGGCTCTTCTATGGTTTTTAAAATTGCATTCTGGGCCTGAACCGTCATCTTTTCGGCCTCATCAATAATGTATATTTTATATTTGCTGCTGTATGGCTTTATGGCAATATCGTTATTCAGCTGTTCACGCACATCAGAAACACCGATACTTCCCGGCTTTTCGTGAGTTACCCACTTAATATCCGGATGATTGCCCGAATTGGCCTGAATACAGGAGCGGCACATATCACAGCAGTCTCCATAGCCGGCTTCACACTGAAGCGCCTTTGCAAACAGTCCGGCCAACAGTTTTTTACCCGTGCCATGATCACCGTTGAATATATACGCGTGGGAAATTTTCTTACTTTTTAACGAATTACTCAAATGCGCAATTACCTGTTCATGTCCGACAACATCCTTAAATCCAGCCATTTCTGTCACCTCGTTTTCATCGATCAGCCCTGCCGCCTGGCGGCGTATTCACTTTATGTTATTTACAGTCTTGCCCGCTTTGCAGACGAATATCCGCTCTGATCTGCTCCAAACATTCGCTTAAGTCTATATTATCATATCTTTTGCCAATACAACACTCTTTTATTTTATCTTCTGAAAAATCCTCACAGTCCGCAAGGAAACGCCGGCACATTTCCGCATAGCGGGGATTTGCCTGAGAACGTTCCCGACGAAGCGCCCGTTCAAGTCTTAATCCGTCTTCCACTTCCACATAAACCGGAATCAAAATATCAGGCCCGAACCACGCAAGCATCTGACGATACGCCTCCAAAGTACCGATTACAATATAATTGGCCTGGGGATCACAAACATCAATCTGCCCGTCATCTGCCGTAAAATACCGCCACAGCCCATGAATCGTTTCATAAGCCCGGTCTTCAATAATCCGGCCCGCAGCCTTAAGCTTCTGATAATTTTCTTCATCTGTAAAATAATATTCGACACCCTGTGTCTCGCCGCTTCTGACCGGCCGGGTTGTATAAGGAACGATCGTTTGCAGTTTCAGTGACTCGTCTGCGGCCAGCGCTTTATATATCGTGTCCTTCCCGGAGGCACTTTTTCCCATAACACAAAACAGCCTTGCCATTTTCGTCACCTTCCTCTCCGTCTGACAGTCCCAGAATTTCCAGGCCCGCCTCACTGTATCTTTGAATCTGTTCTAAAACCGATTTCGTAATTGGCTCCCCAGGAGCAAGAAAGGGAATCCCCGGCGGATAAACATACAAATATCCCCCGCTGATTTGTCCCAGGATACGGGATTGCTCTGATAATCCTACTTTTTTTGCCGGGTAAGACAAAGCCTGATAAATATTCATGGCAGGCACTTCCACCCGATCCCCACAGTCCCAGATATCGCGCTTTGTTTCCCGGATATCAGCCATTTTATCCAGCTGGGCATCCAGCGCAAATAAAGCCTCTTTAAGCCGGTCAAAGCCTTCATCTGTATCGCAGAAGCTGGTCATGGCCAGAACATAGTCAGCGGAAGTCATTTCCACCTCCAGCTTCCAGTCAAGGCGCAGACGCTGTGCCAGCCACGGTCCCATACCGGCTTTTAGGTTGACATAAATAATCAGCTTTGACGGATCAAAACAGCTGCCGGATCCCAGACACAGCGCTTCCCTTCCCGGTAATGTTATCCAGCGAAGCGGCCTGCAGGCTTTTCTGAAATTTTCCAGACGCCAAAGCCACCGGGAAAATAATAAACCGCCATGGCTTTCAATCAGTGCCATACACTGATCCATGCCGGCCATCATAACATAAGAGGGACTGCTTGTCTGGTAAATGGAAAGATACATCTGAATCAGTTCACGGTCAATCCGGTTTCCTTTCACATGAAGAAGCGCCGTCTGCGTCATGGACGGCAATGTTTTATGAAGGCTGTGAATCACCAAATCTGCCCCCTCAGTCAAAGCTGATCTGGGAAAGCCCTGGTCAAACCCCAGATGTGCGCCATGGGCTTCATCCACAATAAGCGGCAGGCCTTTTTCATGGACAATCCGGGCAATCGAAGCAATATCAGACACCACACCTTCATAGGTCGGGGAGGTCATGATCACCGCCCGGATATCCGGATACTTTTCCAAAAGCCGGGCAATTTCCTGTGGCTCAATGGCTTCACAGATTCCATAATGCTCATGAATCCTTGGATACACATAAACCGGATCCAGACGATTGAGAAAAATACTGTGATACACCGACTTATGACAATTTCTGGCCACAAGAATACGGCAGCTGCGGTTACCATTGTCCGTCCCATAAGAACCATATGCCGCCGGGCCAAAACAGTCACAATACTCCGGGGGGCTGCCCCCGGGATGCATCACTGCAGCCACAGCAGACAAAATCCCGCAGGTACTTCCATTGACTAAAAACCAGGTCTGATCTGCACCATAAAGGCGGGCCGCACGCGCCTGAGCATCTTTGATTATTCCCTGCGCATGATGCAGGTTGTCAAATCCATCAATTTCTGTAATATCAATATCTGCCACCGGCGGCATCCTGAAAAAATCCGGATTCCGTTTATGTCCAGGCATATGAAAAGGATAACTGCCGCTGTGGCTGTAGCCTTCCAGCGCTTTGACCAGACCACCGGCATCCTGGCTGTGATTACTCATGTTCACGGTCATATTCCTCTATAGATTTCTTTGTATATGCCACATCCGATGGACAGTCAATGTATTCACTGCCGTACTTCTGACGGGTCTCGCCGCCCTTGCCGGTAATCAGAATAACCGTAGGTTCTGTTGTTTCCATCACAGCTTTTCTGATCGCCGCTCCCCGGTCTTCAATCATCTCATAAGGGCAGTTCTGGGCGCTGACATACTGGGCAATGTCTCTGGAAATATCCTCCACGGCCTCATACCCCGGATCCTCCGCCACAAGATATACTTTAGAGGAATATTTTCCGGCAATCGTTCCCAGATCTCTGCGCCGGATATACGCTTTTTTCCCTGGGCAGCCAAAAATCGTAATAATCCGCCGGCCTTTATACTCTTCCATAGTGGAGGCAAATAATTTTTCAAAGCTCAGCTTATTATGGGCATAGTCCACAATAGCGACCACCTTGTGATCCTTGCTGTGATAAAGCTCCATGCGGCCGCTGGAGCGGGCCCGTTTCAAACCGGAATGAATATATGCCACAGGAATATTCATCACATAAGCGATCGCAATAGCTGCCAGTGCATTTTCTACGTTAAAAAGCCCCGGCATTTCCAGTACAAATTCTTCATCAAACCGGTCACAGACCGCATGGAACACCGTGTCCATCCCCTGTTTACGAATCCCATATCCCCGGATATCAGCCTGATGGTGAGTGCCAAAGGTTACAATTCGGCCTGCAGCTTTTGCTGCTTCCATAATACGGTCACTTTCATCCGAATCCAGATTCACACAGGCTGTTTTCGTCTGTGCAAACAGACGCAGCTTGGATTCCATATAATCATTAAAATCCGGATGTTCAATAGGACTGATATGGTCTTCAGAAATATTAAGAAAAACCCCGACATCAAAAGTAATCCCATCGACCCGGTCATATTTAAGAGCCTGGCTGGATACTTCCATCTCAAGCCAGGAAATACCGCAATCCACCGCATGACGAAAATGTTCTTCAAGCTCTACCACTTCCGGGGTTGTAATATGAGATTCCTTTCTCTCAACACCGTCATACACATCAATGGAAGAAATCACGGCGCTCTCCTTCCCCCCCACGGCAGCCATATAGTCATCAACAATGGCTTTAATATAATAAGCTGTTGTAGACTTTCCCTTTGTACCTGTAATACCGATCAGATTAAGATCTTCCCATGGGCGGCAAAAATAAAGGTCCGCCAGTATAGGCATCGCTGTACGGATATCGCTGACAATGATATACGGCAGATTAACATCATATTTTTTTTCACTGATATAGGCAAAGGCTCCTGATTTGGCGGCCTCTTCCAGATACGCTTCCTTAAAAGCCGCACCTTTGCATATAAATAATGTGTTTTCTGTCACATTTTTTGAATTGTATGTAAGATTCAGAACCGTTTCGTTTTCATGGCCCATAAGATCGTGGTCAAAAAGATCCCCGGCTTCTTCCAGCCGTTTCAGATACTCTTTTAATGTATATCTTAACATTTCCTTCATTTTAAAATTCCTCCCTTTACTGGTAAACAGCTCCTGATCGTAAAATCGCCTCCCGAATCAAAACATCCATGGCATCCAGACAGCAGTCCGGCACATTATGGAAACGTTTATATACTGAAAGCTCTGTACAGGCCAGAATAATAACCTCACAGCCCATTTCCTGAAGCTCCTCCACAACACCGTTAAACAGATGGCGGCTGCCCCGTTCTCCGGCCTTAATCTCATCATAAATAATATGCATCACATCCTTCTGCCGCTGCGGACTTGGATGTACGGCCTGCACACCGGCCAATGCACACTCTCTGTCATAAAGTCCTGTATGAATAGTACCGTCAGTCCCCATAATACCAATTTTTTTTACATTTCCGTACTTTCTCTTTGCGTAATTCACGCTTTCCCGAACCATATGGATAATAGGAATATCCACCGCTGACTGCATCTGCTCAAAAAAATAATGGGATGTATTACATGGAATGGCAATATTTGCCGCACCGGCACGCTCCAGCATCCGCACATCATTTTTCAGAGATTCAATTAATGCCCTGTCATCACCGGTCTCAATAGCTTTTGTACGATCCGGGGTTGTTGCATGGCTGAGAATAATCATGTCAATATGTTCCTGATCACAGGAAGCATCTGTATGTTCAATCACGCCATTATAAAAAAAATCCGTTGCCTGAGGTCCCAGGCCGCCCAGCACCCCCAGCGTCTTTAATCTTCCAAAATTTATCATTATTGTACCTTTTTACCTTTCACAATGAACCATCGCCGGATTATCTGCGGCGTCAGAAAACCTAATCTGCCCTGTTTTAAAGTCACTTTCGAATATTATTGATTATAGTATATCCGGTTTGCATGTGTCAATACAAAGGGACGGTACCGGCAGTCATATCCCCATCTCTTTTCTCCGCCCCAGCGAAAAAGATTGATTCCGGGAATAAAATGTGCTATATTGGGGAATGTACGTACCATGCGAACATAATTCCCGATTTGTTCGGGCTTATTTGTAATACCGCCATCAGGCGGCAGACCAGTTTCCCAAGGGAGGTTATTATGTACAGTATTTATGGTTGTCCGATGCACTACGGTGTTGGTGATGAAGGACTTATTTACAGCCTTGATTATTTAAATCAGTATTATGATCTGAATATTCCCATTGTCCCGGAAATTACAGTCGCAGAAGAAAATCTGCCCAATTTAAAAAATCTCAACAGTGTCGTTGCGACCTGTACAGGGATTGCCAGGTATCACGACCGCATTATTGCCCATGGTGATACCCCTTTATTCGTCGCAGGCGACCACAGCTCTGTCATCGGATCTATTTCCGGCAGCGCCGTTAACTATGAAAATCTTGGCCTGATCTGGATTGACGCACATCCGGATATTAACACAGATGAAACAACAGTCTCCGGTAATATTCACGGAATGCCTGTAGCTGCCCTTCTTGGTATGGGTGAAAAATCGCTGACAAAAATTCTTTCAGCCAATCCCAAGTTAAAACCGGAAAACATTGTCATGCTGGGACTGCGTGATATTGATCCGCCGGAAGCAGTCATCCTTAAAGATCTCAATATTAAATATTATACATATGATGATATCATCCAGAAAGGATTAAATACCTGTATACAGGAAACGATCCAATACCTGTCCCGGTTAAACGCTGTACATTTAAGCTTTGATATAGACTCCATGGACCCATTACTTATGCCGGGCGTATCCGTTCCTGTAGCCGATGGTTTTAACATTGATGACATTTACCAAATGATTGACGGCTTTTTAGGTAAGCTTCCTGTGGTTGCCATGGATATTGTGGAATTTAATGTAGACCACGATATTGACAGAAAAACATCCGATTTTACCAATGAACTTATTCTTCATATATTAAATAAAGATCAGGATCAATAAAAAAAGAGTGCTTTCAAATCACTTACGTGTATGTGATCTGAAAGCACTTTTTCTGCTTACTTAAATAAAATATGGCCTGATCAGCACGTTTTCCTTTACTGCTGTCTACGGACCTCCATTTCTACCGATGAAGAGGTCCTACCCCCACTGTACAGGTTCTGATGTGCGATACGCTGTTTTTTCTGTTCGCCCCAGATGCCTTTGTAATTACAGTGAACGTGAAAATTAGGGTAATCTGAGGAAGATATATCCAGACGGATCCGCTCCCCGGCCCGAACCGTATAGCATACGTCCCACATATCGATTGTCACCTGGGTCTGTTGTTCAGGTTTATAATTTTCCCCTGCAATACTTCCCTGACCGATTGTTGTTATGGATGAACGTATATTGTAAGCCTGGCCATCCGGTGTAACACGCATAAGCTTTGCCGTGAAAGCCGTATCCTCGCAGTCACTGGAAACCCACAGTTTCACCTGGATTTTACCTGTAATCTGCAGCGCCCGGTCAAGAGGCTCAGACATCACACTGATCACATCCGGACGCCATCCAGGATCAGGCTGAGAAAGGCTCCCATTGACCCCCCACGATGTCAGACAGGATTCAGAGCCATGAGAATGGACTGGATCTGCAGGATCAAAATCATAAGCAATACGGCTTTGTGTATCTACTTTATCCTCTGCAAGACTGTTTTGTGAAAAATCCAGATACATGGTTTTTTGTTCCGTAGTTTTGTCTTCCCAGGAATCGGTCTCATACCAGCGGTCTTCATTCATCTGATATGTACGCACTTTTTTCTCCGGAAGCTTTTTCTGTTTAAGCGTCAGATCAAACCAGTCCAGATACATTTTAACTTCACTGTTTTCCACATGATCCGTTTCCTGCGCCTCAATACACGGCTGGAAACCATGGTTCCACGGCCCGATCACCAGCTGACTGTGCGCCTTTGAGGCAGCCCCGAGTTTGTCCCAGGAATTCATGGCGCTGCCCAGATGATGGTCATACCAGCCTTCTACCACAAGGATAGGAATCTGTATTTTCTCGGGAATTTCATCCAACTGCTTCCACCAGCCCTGCTGCCAGTAGGCATCCTGTTTCTTTGTATTTGTCACATACGCTCTGTACCATGGCACCTCACCGCCCCAAAGCGCTGTATCCACTTCTTTCTGAGGCATATAACGGCAGACCTGATCATAATCTGCATGAACCTCCCACCCACAGTTTTGCATGCTCCAGGCAGTCAGCACGTCCTGACGAAACATCCCCTTTTCATAGGCTGATTTAAAACGATCTGTACCGTAATGAGTCAATACCATGGAAACGACCTTTCCGGTCACTGCATCCGATATGGCCCATCCGGTGGCAGATAAATATGAACATCCCCAGTAGCCGATTCCATCGGCCCAGGGCTGCTGATACAGCCAGTTCACTGTGTCAATACCGTCACAGCGCTCATTCACGTTTGGCACCCACGCCCCTTCAGACTGCTCAATGCCTCTGCAGTACTGATATACAAAAATGTACCCCCGTTTTGCAAGACATGCCCCGTGAAGCTTCGACAATGCGTCCTGAGCCGGGTAACAGGTGCGCTGTAAAATCACAGGAAAATCCTGATCTGTACCAGGACCGTCAGGCTTAAAAATATACGTATGCAGACGTACACCATCCCTCATGCTCACGAACATATCTTCTTCCGTGAATGTCTCATAAATTTCCTCATAGCCGCTGTCTTCATATTCCTGAATTTTCCGTTGACGCATCATCGCCGCAATCGCTTCCATTGACGGCTGCTGTTCTTCATTTTCCCTGCTGTCCGTATGCTCCGTTTTTGCCGTATTACCCATGTTTATACCTCCATTTCCAGCAATGCACTGCCCAATGTTTTTCCATGCATGTCCAGCGCCAGAGAACGGGTTACCCCGCCGCCTAAAGCATCCTCCATCACAAAGTTCAGCGCATAAATACTTTCTATTTCATAACGTGTAATTTCCCCGTGGACAATTTCACCAAAATAAGTTTTCAGTCGTTGAGCCGTCACATGAGACCTGATGTATGGATAATCCTCCGGTCTGTATGCAATCACGGAAATGACCGAAATATTTCCTTTATCTCCTGTTCTGGAATGGGCGATTTCTTTTAACTTCATTTCAATTCCTCCCCTGACCTAAGCATATGAACGCTTATAGAAAAATCCTCTGCCGGTATCAAAATGGACGCAATGGAAATAATATCTTTCACTGCCTTAACCGCCCCACCGCCGCCGCTGGGACCGTTTGTATAAAGTGCTTCTACCTCATTTCCAACCTTTTCAGCCTGTTTAAGAGTGGCGCAGCGGGCAGCCACGCGCAGACGAACCTCCGTGGGAAGCTTCCCCCATGAATTTTCAGACGGATTCAGGCTTACTGTGTGATCTGCCGTTGTTTCCCCGGCTTTCTCATAGCCTCCCATTTCCCGGGAAATGCGATCTTTGTACAAAGAATTCACACCAATATAATCAAAACGCAGTTCACTGTATTCCAGACCAATGATCTCAAATCGATGTTCCAGAATTTCTCTGGCCAGCTCAGCCCGGCGCAGCGCATTTGTTCCCCCATAACTAATCTGGCCTTCCCCGATATAGCAGTCATGATAGCCTACACTTGTTTTATAAAAACCATTGGGTGCCTTACCGGATGCCCCACATACCCGGACACGGTCTTTACCATCCTGTATAGCCTGAATATGGCTGAAATCCGCAATAACATCCGGTGTAAAGTAATTTGCCGGATCCTGAATTTCATAGAGCATCTGCTCCCTGACTGTCTCCTCTGTCACCATGCCCCCGGTCTGATCCAATTTTGTAATCACTGCGTCTCCGCTCTCATCCACAATCGCGATAGGGAAACCCAGATTCCATAACTGGGGAACATCCTTGTAGCCTGGATCTGCAAAATATCCGCCTGTTACCTGGCCTGCACATTCCAGCAAATGACCGACCAAAGTCGCCTTTCCCAGTTTTTCATACTGATCAAACGCCCAGCCAAACTCATAGGCAAGCGGCCCTACCACAAGGGACGGATCTGCAACCCGCCCTGTAATAACAATGTCAGCCCCTTCCTTTAAAGCCGCCACAATCCCGCTGGCCCCAATATAACCATTGGCTGATAAAAACTCTGCATGGATATCTTTTAACGGCCCTTTGGTCTCTATAACAGTATCATCCATATATTGGTCCAGCCGATCGCCAATATCATCACCCAAAATCCAGGCAATTTTTATATTATTAATCCCTTTTTTCGCCGCCATTTCACCGCACTTTTTAGCCGCAGCCTCAGGATTGGCTGCCCCCATATTGGTAATTACCTTTACCGGACGTACCTTCCAGGCATCTAAAATAGCATCAAAGCGGTCTTCAAATAAATCATTATATCCCAAATCCGGATTCTCTCTTTTTTTCTTCTGAGCAATGGATATGGTGCGTTCCGCCAGACATTCAAAAATAATATAATCCAAATTTCCTCTGCGGATTAAATCCACCGCAGGCTCAATCCGATCACCGGCATAGCCGGCACCGGAGCCTATGCGTACTTGTTTCATTACAGATCCCTCCCGGTCTGACTGGCATGATGCTTCTTCTGGCACCATGATTTTTAATATGCTTCGCAAAGTTAAGTACAACGTTGTATTTTTATAATTAAAGTATAACGTTGTACTTAATTTGTGTCAATATCTGTATTAAATTTTTTTTCAAAAACTTTCCCTAACGCAGGCGGGCCGCAAAAAAACTTCAGATGGTTCAAAATACACTGAGTGCGTGATATCTGCCATCTGCGGCATTGAAAAAAATATATGAATCCTTTATACTGTAGATACATGGAATCTACGAATTATATAACCATATGCCATGAAATGAGGATCGTCATGCCAACAATCAAAGATGTAGCCGCTCTGGCCGGTGTTTCCTTCAGCACAGTTTCCATTATTATTAACGGGAAAAGCGAGGAACGTAAAATTTCTTTAAAAACTCAGAAAAAAGTCCTGGAGGCTATGAAAGAATTAAATTATAAACCAAATATATCCGCAAAAAAGCTCAGGAACCATCGCTCTACAATCACCATTGCCCTGTTTTGGACGACCGACTTTAGAAGCGCCATGCTGGCCCGCTTTATGAAAGGGCTTCAGGATGAAATCAGAAACATTCAGGCCAAAGGGGATTGTGTGGAAATTGTTATTTACCCTTATGAAAATGGGAGTCTGCGATCAACGAATAAACTGCTGGCTGTCAATGATTTCAATGGTGCCATCATCGCCAATGCAAGCCCTGAAGATATGGCATATATCCATTCCATCAATCTATTGACACCGGTTATTTTATACAACCGTCAAAGTCCGATTTTTCACAGTATCAATATCGATGACCGGGAAATCGGAAGGCAGGCCAGCCGTATTCTCAAAAATTACAATCAAGCACTTTTTGTCCAGGCACCGGTTGTTTTTGATGAAATGAATACCCGGGCCAATTCCTTTGTCGAAGAATTTCACGGCAGCGTCAAAATCAAAGAAGTTCGTGAAAACAGTGCTCAGGCAGGATTCGAACTGGCATCTGACCTTAATTTTTCAGAATTTGACTGTATTTTTGCATCCAGTGATGCGATTGCCCTGGGAATTGAACATTACTGCTACCAAAACCGGATTTCCATTCCTTCTGATCTGGGACTTTTAGCCGTCGGCAATGGCTTGCCGCAATATGACGCCTTTGCAAATCCTGCATTAAGCGTCATCGAAATTCCCATTGAACACATGGCTGCCATGTGCCTTGACGGACTTGTGCGGCTGATTCACAACGAAGAACTGCCAATGCGTCAGTATACACAATTAACGGTGATCCAGCGGGATTCCGTAAGGACACAATAAAAATACCGCCCAAACCCACTGAGCGGACAAAAATCAAGGGCATGCGGCCTGTGAAACAACGCCCACAGGCTGCATGCCCAATCTTTATTTTTAAAATGTTTATTTATAATACTTGTCGTAATTTGCAAACTGTCTCACATGATTTTTTACCAGTCTCAAATACCGTTTCCAACCCAGATCACCGCGCATAAACAGCGGGTTTACCATTTTCTTTTCCTTAATCAGGCGTTTCATTCGTTTGATCATTTCCGGATCTTTCACATGCTTATAAGCTACAGCCTTTGGCACAACCATCCACAGATGTTCTTCCTGTGCTGTCTCAAAAGGAATATCCTTTTTGTAAACATAATCCTCCACAAAATATCTGGCCACATTAAAACCTGAATTGGTTACATAAAAATTACTTCTTCCCTGGCGCACATTGATTTCAAAAAACTTGTACTTGCCGTCTCTTGAATCATACTTGATATCAAAGTTGGAAAAACCGGTAAATTCCAGATCTTCCAGCAGGGCCTTCACCTTATGCATCAGTTCATCATTAGGCTCTGTAATAATAACCGCATGATTTCCCAGGCCCAACGGTGTATGCTCCTCTAAAAGCACATGACCCAGACACATCATTTTAACCTTACGATCCCTGCCTGAATAACAGGTTAAAACCCTCATAAATTCATCATTTCCCGGAATCATATCCTGAATAATCAGCTTATCTGAGTAACCGGAGGCATAAATTTCACCGATCGTCTTTTTTACCTCATCCAGTGAATTCAGCTTATAAATCTTGTTCTGTCCTTCAAAAGGATGATGAAAATAATCCACACCATTGGATGGTTTTAAAATCACCGGGTACTGGAAATTCACATGAATGTCCATCCCCATGGAAGAATCATAAACAAGGGTTGCCGGGTAATCGATACCGTGCTTTTCACACATTTTATAGAAATTTTCTTTTAAAATCAGCTGTTCCATAAGATCATGCTCGATATACGGTGCAACTACATTTTCCGGAAATTTATGCTTAATTCTGCTGAGTGTATCCACATAGCTGTCCCCGCAGCCAATAGCCAGAATCGTCTTATCCGGATAATGTTTGGACAGCTTTGTGATCGCCTTTAAAACCACCTCTTCGGTATCCATCTGAGGGTTTTTCCGGTAATTCGTAATCTTGCTGTAGCAGCTGGGACCGGACATATACTTTCCAAGAACATAGGATTTGACCTGATATTCTTCATAAAATGCCCGGGCCACGCTGTACGTATTAATATCTCCGCCAAATAAGACGGGAACAAATTCTCTTTCTTTAAATTCCATATCCATACGCTTCTTTCATTTATTATTGCCCATTGATTATTACAGCTTTACTCTTGCTCAACGTTATAAGTATAGCCTTTGTGTACAGCTGAGTCAATTCATTTCCCAGACTCCAGTCTTCTCATTTTATAAATATAAGCACTGACAAGCAGCACGTCCGCCCCGAACCAGGCTGCGACCTCTGCATAATACACACTTTCCTGTCCGAAAAACATGGGCATCAGCATCACCACACCCACACGCATCAGCATTTCCATCACGCCCGAAGCCATGGGAATCATCGTATCCCCCATTCCCTGGATTGTGGAACGGACAATGTGTAAAATATAAAGTACAAACAACAGCGCACTCATGATAAACAGGTAATGATAAGCAATATCCGTCACAGCCGCCACCTCCTGGGGGCTTCCGGAAATAAAAAGTCCCAGAATCCGGCGTCCGAAAATCATCATCACAACCGCAATAACCTCCGAGGTTAAAAAGGCCATCGCCAGGCCGGCGCGCATTCCCCGGGAAATACGCTTATACTGGCCCGCACCCAGATTCTGTCCGGTATAGGTTGTCATGGAAAAACCAAAAGAGGTGGCCGCAACCTCCAAAAGTCCATACAGCTTGTTTGTCGCTGTAAAACCGGCCACAAAAAGCATTCCAAAACCATTAATTACCGACTGAATCACCATACCGCCAATCGCAATAATCACATTTTGAAATGCCATGGGTACCCCTAAAAACATCAGTTTTTTCACAAGCTGCCCGCTGACCTTAAAAGATTCCCGGTTAAGCCGTAGAATCTGAATTTTTCGAACTGCCAAAAAGCAGTAAACTGCCGAAAAGATCTGGGCGATCACCGTAGCGGCTGCGGCACTGGCCACACCCATTTTAAAGCCCATGACAAACAGAATATCCAGCCCTACATTAATCATAGCCGCAATAATCATAGCGATCAGCGGCGTCCGACCATCACCTAAGGCTCTTAAAATCGAGGCCAGCATATTATAGGCCATCACAACAATAAGACCACTGAAGGAAACTCTCAGATAAGCCAGGGAATCACCGATAATATGGTCCGGTGTGTTTAAAAATTGAAGCACCGGCCATGCAATCGCCTGCATTAAAACCGTAAATACCACAGCCATGATACCGCTTAAAATTATAGATACACCAACGGTCTGCCGCATTTTTTCAAATGCCCTTGCCCCAAACTGCTGGGCTATCAGAATAGAAAATCCCTGAGTAAAGCCCTGGGCCAGCCCCAGAACAAGCCAGTTAAACCAGTCTGCGGCGCCCAATGCGGCCAGAGCGGATACACCAATCCCCTGGCCCACAATAATGGAATCCATAACTGTATATAACTGCTGAAATACATTGCCAAACATCAGGGGCAGTGCAAAAACAATAATCTGCTTCCACGGTGTCCCGGATGTCATATCCTTAATCATTCCCTGTTTCATAAAAATTCCTTCGTCGTTTCACAACAATTCTTCATTTCAATATAGAATTATCCTAAAATCATTTTTTTAACAACTGAAATACCTTAGCCCGCTCCAGCGCTTTGGCCAAAAGGTAGAAAATAAATGCCTCAACCGGTACCGAACATACCTGCTTAACCGCCCTGGCCGGCAGAAGTCCGATAAAGCCTTTGCCGTACATTATACTCAGCCACAATGTCCCCAGAAGCAGATTCACAAACACAGCGACCAGTATCTTTGCCCCTAAAATCCGCCTGAATGTTACAGGCCGATGATAAAAAATAACGCCGTAAATCACTGCACCCAAAATCGCATTGAGTGTAAAACCAAAAAAATAAGCGCCTGTAGGCTTGAGGACAAACTTAATAATATCTGAAACACCGCCCATCAGGCCGCCGACCACAGGACCAAACATCAGGGCCGTCAGCTCATTAGCCACAGAGGACAGGCCGATCTTCAGAAAATCCGTCAGCTGAATCGTAAACATAAATCCAAGAATCACACCAACGGCCGTAAGCATCGCCGTAAGAACAATGGTTCTCAAATGCTTTAACTCATGCCAGGAGTCTACAAACTGTAACACAATTTTTTTCATAAAAATAACCTCCTTTGCAGTAGTCCTTAGCCACGCACAGAAGGTTATTTTCATATCAATCCATGTGCAGCAGCGGGATGCGAAATACGTACCGCAAACCACCAGCGGTTTTTCGTCTGGCTGGCAACTCCCCGTCCAGCCGGCACTTAACGCACATATTTCTACTCTGCTTTTATTATTCATTTGTATTCATGCACATCTTTTCACATAAGCTATGCATGTCTTTGCTCATTATAGCAAGACCACCCAAAGAATACAAGTCCAAGAACAATGTTTATACATAAAACTTTTGCGTATAAATTATCCGATCACCGGAAACAGTCCTTTAACTGTAGGATAGATCTGGGCAAATTTTCTGTACTGACGTTCATATTTTTCAGTCAGTTCCGGATCCGGTTCAATGGTATCAACCACATGGACAATCGCCTGGGCCGCTGCCTCCACTGTCGGATATTCTCCACAGGCAACCGCGGCCAGCATGGCACCGCCCATGGCCGGTCCTTCCTCGGATTCCAGAAGATCCACCTTAATTCCCAGAACATTGGCCATCATCTTACACCACAGCGGGCTCTTCGCACCGCCGCCGCAGATTTTTGTACGTTCAATATGAATACCCAGGGATTTTGCCACTTCAAAGGAATCTCTCATGGCAAATGCCACCCCTTCCAGCACGGCCTGAGTCATATCGGCTCTTGTGTTGTCCATCGTAAGACCAATAAAGGTACCTCTGGCAGCAGGATCATTGTGCGGCGAACGCTCGCCCATCAGATATGGCAGGAAAAACACATGATTTTCGCCCAGCTTTGTAATCTGAGCCTGTTCCTGTGCATAATCCTTTGTTCCAATAATTTCATCCATCCACCATTTATTGCAGGAAGCCGCACTGAGCATACAACCCATGAGATGATAATAGCCATCGGCATGGCCAAACGCATGAAGAGCATTGTTTTCATCCACACCAAACTTTTCGCTGGAAATAAAAATTGTTCCGCTTGTACCAAGAGATATATTACACATCCCGTCGCCAACGGTTCCTGTGCCCACCGCAGCTGCCGCATTATCGCCTGCACCTGCAGCGACAATACAATCTGTTGTCAGACCCAGGGCATTGGCAGCCGGCTCACTCAGATGACCAACCGTTTCATAGCTTTCAAAAATATGTGCCAGCTGCTCTGGGCGGATATGGCAGATTTCCATCATTTCCTTAGACCAGCAGCGATTTTTTACATCCAGTAAAAGCATTCCTGAAGCATCTGACACATCGGTACAGTGAACACCGGTCATCTTATAGGCAATATAGTCCTTTGGCAGCATAATTTTCTCGATACGGGCAAAATTTTCAGGTTCATTTTCCCGCACCCATAAAAGCTTGGGTGCCGTAAAGCCGGCAAACGCAATGTTAGCCGTATACTGTGACAGCTTATCCTTGCCAATCACGTTGTTCAGATAATCCACTTCTTTTGTGGTCCGTCCGTCATTCCACAAAATTGCAGGACGGATCACCTGATCATCCTTATCCAAAATAACCAGGCCATGCATCTGACCGCCAAAGCTGATGCCGCCAATCTGTTTTTTATCAAAATCCGCCGTCAGCTCACGAACACCTTCCTGTACAGCCGTCCACCAGTCTTCAGGATTTTGCTCGGACCAGCCAGGATTGGGGAAATACAGCGGATATTCCTTTGAAACAATTTTTTTGATTTTACCGGAACCATCCATTAAAAGCAGTTTAACCGCAGATGTTCCCAGATCTACACCAATATATAACATTTTTTAATCTTCCTTTCCGTTTTTTAATGAGACGTACCGGTGACAAATGAAGCGCACCGGCTTCTAATCCCGCCTGCCTGTTTTAATCACACTGCCCCGTTTGGACAATACTTAAAAAGGCTGGCCGTATAAAGCCCCCGGACCTGATACGCCAGCCTTTTACCCTTTGTATACTGAGGGTATATTTTTAATTATGCAAATGGGATTTTCAGTTTTGTAAAGCATGCCTTTTGGCTGATTAAATCCGATTTCTTCAACATCTACGCCGATGTATTTAAATACTTCATATAATGTCTTTCCAAAGTGTCCGAAAGCAACGGCACCGTGATGCGGATAGTTCTTCTCAACCAGAACATGACGGTAAAATCTGCCCATTTCAGGAATAGCGAAAATACCGATACCGCCAAAGGAACGTGTAGCAACCGGAAGGACTTCACCCTGAGCGATATAAGCGCACAGTTTGGCATCCGATGTGCTCTGTAAACGATAGAATGTAATATCGCCTGGAACAATATCCCCTTCAAGTGTACCCTGTGTAACCTCCTCAGGCAGTGTTCTGGCCATAATCATCTGATACTTCATTGAGCAGAAGGACAGCTTGCTGGCTGCAGTGTTTCCGCAGTGGAAGCCCATGAACGTATCTTTCTGTGTATAATTAAATTTGCCTTTAATATCCTCTTCATAAATATCTGCAGGTACTGTATTATTAATATCCAGCAAAGTTACTGTATCCTGAGATACAACGGTTCCGATAAATTCGCTGAGCGCACCGTAAATATCCACCTCACAGGAAACCGGAATGCCTCTGTCTGTCAGACGGCTATTGACATAACATGGAACAAAACCAAACTGTGTCTGGAATGCAGGCCAGCATTTTCCGGCAATAGCCACATATTTTCTGGAGCCTTTATGGCCTTCAACCCAGTCTAAAAGTGTCAGCTCATACTGTGCAAGTTTTGAAAGAATTTCAGGTTTCTTGTTTCCTTCACCCAGTTCTTTTTCCATATCTTTGACAACGGCCGGTATTCTATCATCGCCTTCATGGTTTTTGAAAGATTCAAATAAATCCAGCTCGGAGTTTTCTTCGATTTCTACACCCAGATTATATAACTGTTTAATCGGCGCATTACATGCAAGGAAATCCTGAGGACGTGGGCCAAAGCTGATAATTTTCAGATTATGAACAGCAACAACCGCGCGGGCAATTGGAATAAATTCGGAGATCATATCCGCAACCTCAGATGCTGTTCCCACCGGATACTCCGGAATATACGCTTTGATATTGCGCAGCTTCAGATTATAGCTGGCGTTAAGCATACCACAGTAAGCATCTCCGCGTCCGCCAACCAGATTTGTCCCGGTTTCTTCTGCAGCGGCCACAAACATCACTGGGCCATCGAAATATTTAGCAAGAAGTGTCTCGCTTGTTTCCGGTCCAAAGTTTCCCAGATAGACAACAAGGGCATCACAGCCGGCAGCATTCACATCAGCCAGAGCCTTCTGCATATGCACTTCGCTTTCAACAACAATCGGACATTCATAAATTTCACCGTATTTTTCTTTATAGGAAGCCACAACAGCCTTTCTGCGGCTTTCGGATAAAGTCATCGGAAAACAGTCACGGCTTACAGCCACAATACCCATTTTAATTTCAGGCATATTATTTGTATTCATTTTAACATTCCTCCTGCAATCAGTGTTGATGCATCGTTTTATAATGGATGCATCATTATTTTGTCATTATTTCATCATAAGATCTATACTGTAAGGTTTTCACCTTTAAGTCCCACAAAAGCACCGTCAGCATCCAGACCAGATTCCGGGTGCGCAATCAGCCATTTGTTTCTGGCAAACAGCAGACGATCTTCAGCAGTCACAGCCTCTGTTTTTTCCAGGTCTGTATTTGTCCCTCTGGGCAGTACAACAATGACCTTAAATCCGTCATCTTTACCGTCACATGGGGCATAGTGGAGTGTTGTCCCGTAAAATTCCAGCACAGTGCCGGCCTGGGCATAAAAAGCCTCCATCTTTGATGTATCATAGGAAAAATCATCCTCAATATCCTGCTGACTTCCCAAAATAAATACAGCATCCGTCACCGGAATATTAATCTCGGAATTTCTGTGATATTCCACGGCATTTAAAGTATGATTATGGCCGTTGCAATATCCAATCTGTACAGGCATTCCCCCAAATACAGATGTTTCTAAGGCTTTTGCCTCCTCCAAATGCTCCAGACCCTCATCCGATGCCACATAAATTGTGCCTTCCGGCAATGGCGTGTCCTTCATTTTTTCAAGCAGTCCATCCACCTTTACGCCGGCGATCACCCTGCCATATTTCTTAAATGCCTCGTCAGTCACCGGTTTAACCTGCATACCCATAAAAGCACTTCCTCTCATCCAAAATCCCCGCTGCATCCAGCGGAAAATCTTTAGTTTATTCATTAAACTAATTATACTCATATAATAAAACATTACAGGAAAAACGTCAAGAAATTTTAGCAAAATATATTTTTTATACAAATTATATGATAAGATATATAAATATTGTAATATTTTTTAATGTCCATTAAAAAAGGAGGTCTACCAATGCTCAAATCCCAGCATGCTGTATCAAAAAGAAAGAATTCTCTGGCTCAGAAAATCATAGTTCTGCTTATTATTCTTGTAGTGGCAGGCCTTCTGGAAATCGGTTTTGGGTTTATTTTGCTTAACCGTTACCGTACAGAGATCAGGGATATGGAAAATACGGTTCTCAATACCTATATTACCAGAACCAACCAGACCTTTAATATGATAAACGCCAATGTCCGCAGCCTTCTTTTTGAGAGCAGCGAAATCGAAAATATCACAGATACCTATATTGGCGACCAAACCGCACAGGTTGCTTCCTTTGATGCCATCCTTTTACAGAACGACGCCATCATGACATTGAAAAATACGTTTTTGACTTTGGTTAAAAATTATGGAAATAAATTTAATTTCTTTTTCTACGACACTCAAAATCATAATCTGACCGAATATGGGGGCAGGGAATATTATGAGAGAAAACCTTTTATAAACCTGCTTTTATCACAGATTGAAGATCATTCCATCCAGTACACCAAAGAAGGCAAATGGTTTTTAAACGATCAGTTTATATGTACCATCTACAGCGGACCAAAGGGAATTGCCGGCGCCTGGATCCAGGCCTCCGATTTTGCCGCAAATATCCTAGCCCTGTCTCCCACTCACTGCTCCAGCCTGAGTATCTATAATCCGGATACAGGGACAAATCTTACGTTTCATCGAAACGAAAACGGGACATTATCCCAGGACACATCCGAAAGCACAGGGAATCTGAATAACTTTTTCAATCCGACCAATGCCCGGTTTTCACTGTTATTTAAAATAGATGCCCAGGAATATGAAAGCACTTTGCTTTATCCCATACTGTTTCTGATCACCATTATTATTTACCTGTTTTTCGTCATCCTGGCTGTCATTTATGTAAGAAAAAATATTCTTCATCAGGTTAATTTCTTCTATGACAGTCTGATGGAATTTAAAAATACTGCGGCCTTCAATGAAAAAAGCGGTCTTGTTGAATTTGCAGAAACCGGAAAGGTTCTTAATAAGCTGGCCGAAGAAATTCAGAAGCTGAAAATCGATATTTACGAAAAACAGCTGGAAAAGCAAAAAATAGAATTAGACTATGCCCAGCTGCAGATCCGTCCTCATTTTTATATTAATTGTCTCAATGTCATCCACAGTATGGCTCAGGTCAATCTCACCGAACAAATTCAGGAAATCACATTTCAGGTATCTGGTTATCTGCGCTACATTTTTCAAAAAAGCATGGAACCGGTCACGGTTGAAAAAGAAATTAATTTTACAAAAAATTATCTTAAAGTTCTGGAATGCATGAACGACAGTATGTATCCATGTCAGATCAGTGTTTTACCGTCGTTAAACAGTTTTGAAATCCCACCGCTTCTGATTCAGACATTTGTGGAAAACGCTTTGAAACATAATATGGTCACCGACAGTTTCTGTTCCATAGAAATCTCAGTCGCCACCCAAACCATCTCCCAGTGTGATTATCTTGAGATTACAATTAAAGACAATGGCCGGGGTTTTGACACTGAAACATTAGAACAGCTGAATGCCGGACAGTTGGAAAATGATCCGTCCGGCCATCACATTGGCATCCAAAATGCCATTGCCCGGTTAAAAATGCTTTATGACGAAAGGGCCCGAGCCGTCTTTTCCAACAATCCCGCAGGCGGAGCCTGTGTCCAAATTCTTATTCCATTTAAACAGGAGGAACTGCAATGAATATTTTATTAGTGGACGACAATACCTATATTTTACAGGGACTGCAGGCCGGCATTGATTATACCGGTCTGGGGATCACCTCGGTTTTCACAGCCAGAAATATTGATGGCGCCAAAGCCCTGATGAAAACAGAAAATATCCCCCTTGTACTGACCGATATTGAAATGCCCGGAGGTACCGGCCTTACCCTTTTAGAGTGGATTAATGAAAATTATCCGGATACGGTTACGATTTTTTGTACCAGCTTTGCAGACTTTGATTATGCCCAAAAAGCGGTTTCCCTCCACAGCTTTGGCTATTATCTGAAGCCAGTACGTTACACTGAGCTTCAGGAACTGCTCCTCAAAGCCACAGATGAAGTAAAAAAACGCCAGGCTGCCAAAGAGCAAAAACAGTACAGCGCCTACTGGCTGGATAACCTTTCTGTTCAAAAAATCCATTTCTGGGAGGATGCGCTGCTGCATGTGGACAGTTATGATGAAGACGAACTGGAAGTATTGGCGCAAAGCCGTCACCTGTCCTACACCAGCGATCAGAAATTCACACTCAGCCTTTTAAAATTTGAAAAAGAACAATCCAGAATGGAGGGCTTTTCAGGGAAACTGGAACGATTTATTATGCATAACGTCATGGATGAACTTTTGTATGATACGGGTATTCAGATTGAAACAATGATGAAATGTGGAAAAGACCGATGGCTTCTCATTCTTTTCCACGCCCCGGAACTTACCGACAACGGCATCCATGATTTTTTTGTACAGATTATTAACAAAATTGACCAGGTCCTTCGATGCCCGGTGAATATTTATTATGCCTATATGATCGAGTTTTCCAGTATCAGAAGCCGATATCTGGATATTGAAAAAGTTTATCAGGATGCGGTTTACAACCGCAGTGAAGTGATTAATATCGATTCCTGGCAAAGTTCTCTTGACCCATCATCTCTGACCCAGCTTCCTTACTGGGAGGCCCTGTTTCGTCAGAAAGAAATCCGGCGTCTTCTTGAAGAAATCAAAAAATATCTGGAAAATCAGGCGGACAAACACCCGCTGAGCCGACATAAACTTCGTGAAATCCGTATCACTACCATGCAAATGATCTATACCGTTTTATGGGAACGCCAGGTCGATGCGGGACGGCTTTTCCAGGAACCGGAATATGATCGGCTTCTGGAAAATTCTCAGTTTTCCATTGACCACATGATCAGTTATATGGACTATGTATTTTCCAGAGCGGCCGAACATGTGGAGGATACAAATAAAACAGAAACTGCCGTAAAAATCGTAAAAAATTATATTGATGAACATTTTCAGGAACCTATTACACTGGAAGACCTGGGAAAACTTGTATACCTAAGCTCAGGCTATCTTGCCAAATCCTTTAAAAAAGCCACTGGTACCTCTCTTGGAAATTATATGATTGACTGTCGAATAAATTATGCCAAAACACTGCTCATGTCCGGAGACTATTCAGTATCTCAGGCTGCAAGCATGGTCGGTTACGATAACTTCACCTATTTTTCCAGAATATTTAAATCCAAAACAGGAATGTCTCCAAAAGACTATAAAAACTCTTTTTCCTCACAGTGTACAAAAGAGCCATGATTCAAAGCAGGAATTATTCATTTTGTGCAATTCTACATCCGGAAAGTGAAAGAAAAAAGAAGGTAAATTGTCTAAAATAAATCCATCAACATACAAATCCGTTCTGATGATTCCATGGATAAGATCAGCAATGAAAAAGGGGTTTTAAAAAAAGGAGACTATGGTATGAATAAAAAATGGTTATCGATTTTATTAGGAACTTTAATGGTTGGAACTTCTTTAGCCGGCTGCAGCCAGGGCGGCAGCGATTCTGCAGAACCACCGGCCTCCGGTGATGATGGCACGGCCGGTACTCAGGCTGCGGTTAATTTTGATGAGGAACCTTACGAAGCCACCTTTATGTACTGGGCCGCCAATGACGCCAGAGATCTGGCGTCGGTACAGGAAGCATTCAACGAACTGACCATGGAACAGCTGAATATGAAAGTTAATCTGATGCCTATAACCTTTGGTACTTATACACAGCAGATTCAGATGGTCCTTTCCTCTGATGACAAACTTGATATTTTCCCATTCTGGGCTTCCAATATGGGCAGTTATATCGATTCAGACTATATCATTGATCTGGGTGAATATATGGATACTTATGGTCAGGATATGGTGGATATCATCGGTATGGATGATATTATGTGCTGCAGTATTGACGGATTTATCGGCGGTGTGCCTACAATGCATGAACGAACAAATCCTGTAACCATTGTCCTTCGGACAGATCTCCTGGAAGAAGCCGGATTTACGGCCGACGACATTAAAACAGTGGATGATTTGACCGCGGTTTATGAAAAGGTTTCTCAGCTGCACCCGGATATGCTTATGTTCGGCGGCGCCAATACGCTGACCTGGCCCATGATTGTCAGCAATGCCATTCTGGACCCTTTAGGCGGCGGATTGTTTGGTGTCCTTATGGACTACGGACAGACAACGGAAATTGTCAACTGGTATGAAACAGAAGAATACATGGATGCATGTCAACTGATGCATGACTGGTACGAAAAAGGCTATGTCTCTGCAGATCAGGCAACCTGCACCGATGCGGGTGAAGCACTGATGCGGGCAGGAAATCTCTTCTCTTTCCTTACCTCCGGAAAACCAAATACCAAGGCCGAAAAAGACTCTATGACCGGTTATGACACAACCTGTATCAATCTTACACCGGATGCCTGCTATACAACCGTTACCAACGCCGTATTGTACGGTATTTCCACCAACTCTGAAGATCCCGAAAAAGCGATGATGCTTCTCAACTGGATTTATAAAACAAAAGAAGCCAATGACCTGATTAACTGGGGTATTCAGGATAAAGACTATGTTGTCCTGGAAGACGGCACCATCGATTATCCGGAAGGTATTACAGCCGAAAATGTAGGCTATCACCAGGACTATGGCTGGGCACTGCCAAATCAGTACAACAGTTATGTATGGACAGGCAATGATGCCAATGTATGGGATCAGTATCAGGATGTCCGGGATAATGCCATTAAGTCCAGCGCCTATGGCTTGTTTTTTGATACAACACCCGTACTCAATGAAATATCCGCACTGACAGCTGTTTCTGACCAGTATGCCACAACCATTGCCTCCGGTTCCGTGGATCCCGAAACCGCCATTGCCGAATTTAACGAAAAATTATATGACGCAGGCCTTCAGGATGTCATAGATGCCAAACAGGAACAGTTAGATGCATGGCTGGCCGAACATCCCGCCGATGGTGCCCAGTCTGAAACCGCCCAATAATAAAGTAACGGAGCTGTTATTATGAAAACAAAAAAGAAAAGAGAAAAATTAACCTGGGCCAAATTTAAAACTTTCATTCCTCTTTATCTCATGCTGCTTCCTGGTCTGATTTATTTCTTTATTAATAATTATATGCCCATGACCGGAATTATCGTTGCCTTCAAAAAATACAGCAAACGTAAAGGAATTTTTGGCAGTGACTGGTGCGGCCTGGATAACTTTGAATATCTTTTTAAAAATGATGCCGGAATCATTATACGAAATACACTGCTTTACAATGTTGTTTTCATTATCCTCGGTATGGTCGTGGGCGTAGCCCTGGCCATACTGATCACGGATGTTTATTCCCGTCGGGGCAAAAAAATTTACCAGAGTGCAATCCTGCTTCCGTTTCTGATTTCCATAGTCATTGTCAGCTATATTGTATTTGCTTTCCTCAGTGTGGAAAACGGAATGATTAATAACGGGATTTTAAAGCCTTTGGGCCTTGATCCCGTACAATGGTACTCAGAGCCCAAATACTGGCCGTTTATTCTCACCTTTGTCAACCTGTGGAAAGGCTGCGGTTATGGTACATTGATTTATATTGCCGGTATTACAGGTATTGATCCGGCCTTTTATGAAGCAGCCCGGCTGGACGGCGCCAGCCGCTGGCAACAGATCACAAAAATTACCATTCCCTGCCTTATACCGTCACTGATTACAATGACTATGCTCAGCTTAGGGCGTATCTTCTGTTCGGATTTCGGCCTGTTCTACCAGGTACCCCAAAATTCGGGTGCCCTGTATGATGTCACACAAACCATCGATACCTATGTATATCGGGCATTAATGGCTGCCGGAGGCATCGGACGGTCTGCAGCCGCCGGATTTTTCCAGTCCGTTGTGGGATTCGTCCTTGTCATCAGCGCCAACGGTCTGGTTCGGAAAATCAGCCGTGAAAACGCCATGTTTTAGGAAAGGAGGTCTAAACAATGATTCATTCAAAATCCAACCGCCGATATCAGTTTATGATTAATGTCATTCTGATTATTGTCACCATCATTATGGTTGCACCTATTATTTTACTGTTTATGTCCTCCATTTCCTCGGAAAGATCCCTGCTGGTCTATGGATATTCTTTTGTACCCAAAGAATTCAGCCTGGAGGCTTATCAGTATATTTTCAGTAACGCCCAGACCATTTTCAGAGCCTATGGAATTACCATTCTTGTGACCATTGTGGGGACTGCCTGCAACCTGATTCTGTCATCGATGACAGCCTATGCTCTGTCTGTAAGAAAACTGCCCTTCAGAAATGTGATCAGCTTCTATATTTTCTTTACCATGCTGTTTAACGGCGGCCTGGTGCCGTCATATCTGATGTGGACAAGCATCTTTCATATTAAAAATACAATTTTTGCTCTGATCGTACCCAACTTTATGCTCAGTGCCATGAATGTGATTTTAATCCGTACATACTATTCATCCAGTATTCCGGAAGCCTTATATGAAGCCGCAAAAATTGACGGTGCTTCCTACCTTTACATCTTTAAGAAAATCGTTCTCCCCATGGGAAAACCGATTCTTGTGACCATGGGTCTGTTTTCCGGACTGGGTTACTGGAATGACTGGACCAACGGTCTTTATTATATTAATGATGCCAAATTATACAGTATTCAGAATCTGCTCAATAAAATGATCCAGGATATTCAGGCACTTCAGGCCAATGCCTCCGCATCAGCCAGCAGTGCGATTATGCAGATTCCCACGGTCAGCGTTCGTATGGCGATTGCGTTTGTTGCACTGGTACCAATCCTTATTATTTATCCGTTTCTTCAGAAATATTTTGCCGAGGGCATTGCCCTGGGCGCAGTCAAAGGCTAAAAACACTTTTTATTGGATTGGAAAACATATTTTTAGAAAGGATTTTTATTATGGCTAAATTTCAATGTAATGTAATTTCTTATGTTTTGCAAAGAACTGTTGATATTACCGTGGTCATTCCAAGTACCACAATCCCCGAATCTATGGATCCGTCACTGACAGCGACGCATGTAGTGAAAGAAAAATACCCGGTCCTTTATCTGCTTCATGGTTATGGCAACAATCATGCCACCTGGTCCGGATATACCAACGTGGAAATGTTCGCCGAAGAACGCAACATCGCCGTTGTGATGATTTCCGGCGAAAACAAATTTTACAGGGCAATGCCCAACGGTGATGACTTTTTCAAGTTTGTTTCCGAAGAGGTTCCGGAATTTGTGACCAATTATTTCCCGATTTCATCCAACCCCCAACACAGTTATATTGCCGGACTCTCCATGGGCGGCTACGGAGCCCTGCTGCACGGTCTGACCCATCCGGAACGTTTTGCAGCTATCGGCGCCTTTTCTGCAGCTGTTATGCCAATGGGTGACCCTGAAGAAATCAAAGGTCTGACAGACGGGCCTTTGGATGTCTCCTATCTGGCTAAGCAGGCCGCTGCCGCAAAAACACCGCTGCCTCCACTGTATATATCCTGCGGCGAAGACGATTTCCTTTATAAACTCAACTCGGACTTTAAAGACATGCTTGCAGAAAATCATGTAGATGTCACCTGGGTTTCCCTGCCAGGATATACCCATGAATGGCGGTTCTGGAATCTTCAGGTTGAACAGTTCCTTGACTGGATTCCACGAACAGACGGCTATGCCACCCAGGGAAAACGAAAGATCTGATTCTGTAAAATCTGTTTCTGTGATTTGACCTGCAGTCTAAAGCAGGGGCCCCATTCACCGGGGCCCCTGCTTTTTAATACCCATATTTTTTTCTGTATTTTGCAAAAAATATTCCGGCAGTCATAATCGCCAGAAGTTCGGCCAGCGGATTGGCCAGCCAAATTCCCGTAACTCCCAATAAAACAGGAAGAACAAGGAGACAGACCATCATAAACACAAACGATCTGGAAAAGGCTAATACAGCCGACACAATGCCATTATTTAAAGCTGTAAACATACCGCTGGCAAAAATATTAAAACCAATAAATAAAAGTGCAATGCTGCATATCCGGTTTCCTGTAACCGCCAGTGCATAAACAGGATGATCCGGCCGTGTAAAAATACCGACCAAAGGCTGAGTCATCATTTGTGACAGTATAAATGCAGACACAGAGATCACACCAATAATTTTCAGACTCATCCTTATAATCTGTCTCAATTTTTCCTTGTTATTCTCCCCGTAGTAAAAGCTGATCATCGGAGCCACCCCGTAAGAATACCCACTGAATAATGAACTGACAAACATCAGGACATACATAATAATGGTAATCGCAGCAACCCCATCCTCACCAATATATTTAAGCATGGTCCAGTTAAAAATCAATGTTGTAATTCCGGTGACAAGCGCTGTGGCCATTTCCGAACATCCGTTGGTGACGGCTTTTTTCAAAACATCCGGCCGAAGCACCGGCTTTTCAAAATGGATCAGATTCTTTTTATTGGCAAAAACAATAAAACCGACAACAGCGGTCACCGAGTAACCCATACCTGTGGCAATGGCCGCTCCTGCGGTTCCCAGCCCCACAACACTGATTAACATATAATCCAGAATAATATTGCTGATCCCGCCTGCAACAGAACATATAAAGGATAGATTGGCCTTTCCGGACGCAATCAGATATAATGAAAAATTATTCATCAATAAAATAGGAATGGTAAACAGCAAATAGTGGCCCAGGTAATCTTTACAATAATAAAGTACCTGCGGTGAAATATCCATCAAATCAAATATAAAGTTCATACATGCATAACCGACGATACACATAACGGCTCCCACCAGAATATTCACAATGATCAGAAAGGTAAAGTCCTGTCTGGCCTCTTTCTCTTTTTTTTCACCCATCTTCTTCATGATCACAGCACTTCCCCCTGTGGCCAGCATAGTTGAAATTGCCGTCACAACCGAAATAATCGGCGCAGAAAGATTAACAGCCGACAAGGCATTAGTTCCAATCAGATTGGAGACAAACAGACCGTCAACCATTGTGTAAAAAGCCATAAACAAAGACATGGCAATCGTCGGCAGCGCAAATTTCATTATGTTTTTAAATGTTACCGGTTTCTGATAGGCATTTTCTGTCTGCATCATTGATTTTTCCATCACATATTCCTCCCTGATTCAATCTGTTTTTCTTGTTTTTTTTCATGACATAATTTATCATAATGTTTACAGTTAGTGTAAAGTCAAGCAGGGAGTTGAAAAAAATGAAAAAAAAATCCGATTTACTGACAACCGCAGAATTTGCCCGGCTTCATGAGGTGAATAAAAGAACCCTTCACTATTATGATGCCATCGGACTGTTTTCTCCGAAAACAAAGGGCGAGAATAATTACCGATACTATGATGCCCGTCAGAGTATCGATTTCGAATATATTCGAATGCTTAAAGAACTGAATATGAGTATTGAAGAAATTCGCACCTATATGTGCAGTCCCAATCCGGAAGACTTTATAAAAATTGTGGATCAAAAAACAAAAGAAATTCAGGCACAGATTCAAAAAATGAAAAAGGCCCTCACTTTACTGAAGGTCAAAAAGGAACAGCTGAGTCTGTGCAGTCAGATCCGTCATCAGAAAATCCAGATTATCCGCCGTCCCGAAGAGAAATATCGGGTCATGCCCTTTGACCTGGACGGCGGCAATCATTTAAAATCACTATTTTCGGCAGCCAAGCAGCGCTGGGGTATTGATCAGTGCCGCATGGGAATCGGCAGCTACATATCTGTGGAAAAAGCCGCCGCCCAAAAATTTGACCAATATGACGGCATCTTTTCACCGGCACTGTCTTCCCAGCGGTCTGCTGATCTGCTTATACGTCCTCAGGGCACTTATCTTTGCGGATATCAGCGGGGCTGCTGGGACGAACTTCCGGATTTGTATGAAGAAATGCTGTCTTATGCAGATCACCATGACCTGACCCTGACCGGATATGCCTTTGAATCCGGCATGAACGACTTCGCCATTGCCGATGACAGGGATTACATCACCCAGATTCTCATACAAATTAAATAAAGCCCTTTCCTTCCAGCCACTCCGCAGCCAGCATGGCCCATCTGGATGTATGTTTAAAGGAAGGTGAATCTTCACAGGCCCCGTCATAAAGACCGCCGCCGTGCGGTCCTTCCTCAAAGGTGTGAATTTCGTAAGGTACACCCTTGTTGGCCAGTTCATAGCAGAACATCAGTGCATGACGGGGATCATCCTTATGGGTCTGAAAAACAAACATGGGCGGGCAGTCCGATTTAATATTGCGAATCACATCCGTCTGACAGGCAATGGCCTGCTGCTGACAATCATACGTGCCAACAGCGCCCCCAATGCCGGTCAACGCCATTGCTCCATATAAAATCAGTGCCGCATCCGGTCTGGAGGACACCTGCATCAGTGGATCTTCGGCGTCTGGATCCCCATAATCAAAAAGCGTTGCCGTCAAACCGGAAAGCATACCGCCTGCCGAAAATCCACCGATCGCAATATGATGAGGATCAATACCCAGATCATCCCCGCAAGCCCGAAGCCAACGCACCGCTGCCAGGCCATCTTTTCCGGCCTCCATACGAATCTCCGGTTTCATGTCCAATCCGGTTGCTGCAGCCTGATCTCCCATATCTGATTCTGTGTGATAATCCAAAATCGCGGCATTAAGCCCGGCCTGATGAAAATATTCGGCCACAGGTTTTGCTTCATTGGCCGATTTAAACTTAAATCCCCCACCGGCACATACAATAATCATCCCTCGTTTTTGCTCATGAACAGGCAGAATCATCAGCTGCGATGTAAAACCACCCGAAGACCGAAGCGGCACGGTCTGCCATCCCGCCTCATGAACCAGCACAAGCATTTCCTTCCATTTTTTAACCCTGTCCTGAATTAAAAATCCCCAGTCAAAATCTGTGTAATCCGGTTTTTTTGTTTCTTCCATTGTTTTTGTCCCCCTTTAATTAAACATTATTCCTTCTCAAATTCCGCTGCCACATCTTCCAGCAGCTTCCTGATTTGCAAATGCTGTGGACATGCTTTTTCACATTTACCACATTTTATACAATCAGACGCCTTACGTCCAGGCCCTGTATGTACCACATTATAATAATAGTCTGCATTCCAGTCATGATATATTTGTTTTGTATTCATTACTGCAAATAAATCCGGAATTTTAATCTGTTTTGGACATCCGGCCTCACAATAACGACATGCCGTACATGGAATCAAATTCATATTTCTAAAAATTTCCTGTACCTTCCCCACCGCTTCCAGTTCTTTTTCATTCAGCGGCTTAAAATCCTTCATATAACCGATATTATCCTGCATCTGTTCCAGAGTACTCATCCCTGACAACACCATCATCATTCCCTCAAAGCCAGCCGCAAACCGAATCGCATAACTGGCTGGGCTTCCGCCATAAAGTTCATCAAAAACAGCTTTGGCACTTTCCGGAAGATTAACCAGATTACCGCCTTTGACAGGTTCCATAACAATGACCGGCTTTCCATACTTTCGGCAGACTTCATAGCACTTTCTGCTCTCCACTGCCGGATCATCATAATCCACATAATTAAACTGAATCTGAACAACCTCAATCTGAGGATACTCTGTCAGAATCTGTTCCAAAACCTGAGCTCTATCATGGAAAGAAATGCCGACATGCCGAATTTTTCCTTCTGCCTTCAATTGAAAAGCGGTTTCATAGGCACGACATTCCTTAAAAAAGTTAAAATTTTCAGCCCCCTGAGCATGCATCAAATAAAAATCAAAATAGTCCACACCGCACCATTTCAACTGATTTTCGAAAAACGGACGGATATCCGCTTCCTTTTTAAAGAAAAAATTTGTAAGCTTATTCGTTAAAACATAACGATCCCTGGGATAACGGCTGGTCAGACATTCCTTAAGCGCCAACTCACTTTTACCGCCCAGATAGCCATGCGCTGTATCAAAATAGTTAAAACCTGCATCCAGAAACGCATCAACCATATGACAGGTCTGCGCAATATCCACCCCATCGCCGTTCATTGGAAGACGCATACATCCAAAACCAAAATTCTTTTTAATATGATCCATAAATTTATACCTCTTTTCCCATATCATATGCCTGCTCTAAAGCAGGATGTTTATACACATCACCCTTATCCCATGTGCCTGTACCATAAATCACACCACACTCCCGTCCCCCGGGAAGACACCGGATAAATCCACGCATTCCGGCCAGCGTTTCGTCCAGCGCATCATGCTGCGGATCAGCTGCGGTTGCTATAAGATAAACCTGTTTATCGGTCATTTCCCTGTAGCGGGCCAGACAACGGTCAATCATTATTTTCATCTGTGCAGCCATGCAGTAAAAATACACAGGCGTCGCCAGTACAATAACGTCTGCATCGATCATTTTCTGCATCATCTGATCCATATCATCCCCAATCACACACCGATGTGACTCTGTACATCCATAACATGCCATACAGGGCGCAATCTTTTTTTCCGCCAGCCTGATTTTTTCAATTTTATGCCCAGCATCGGCTGCGCCCTTTAAAAACTGATCACACAGTACATCTGAATTGCCGCCCTTTCTTGGGCTGGCACTAATCGCCAGAACTTTCATCATCTAAATCTCCTTATTTTTTTATTTTTTCCAGGCAGCGCGGGTTACCGAAAGCCGCCGTTTATTTCCTTTTGAACTGCGTATTCAAAATATCCGCAAATTCCTCAATATAGTAACCTGAGTTACCCTTTTTCCAAAATAGGCAGTAAGTTCTTGTCACCTGTACACCATCACTGTAAAGAGGAATTCGGATGATAGACGTCCCAAAGTTCATCATCTGCCCACTGCCTTCCACGGGCATAAACCCCTTTCCTCCGATAACCATTAGCCTGGCCGCTTCCAGATTATCCGCATAAATAAATTCCCCATGAAAACCTACAATGTTCTGATAATACGCACTTTCCGTGTCCTGCTGAGACTTTGAAGTAATAAGAATACAGGGCGTATTCTTCAATTCCTGTGGACTGATCTGTTTAAGCGCAGACAGAGGACTGTGGGCAGATATTTCAATACTGCTGTGGGTTGTTTCCAAAATCAGATTGACATAAGCATCGGAAAATTTACGCCGCTGATCATTAAAAGCCATATCAATTTTTCCGGAAATAAGCATGTCATATAATTCTTCATGATTCCCCGGTTCAAGATAAACAGATACATCCGGATATTTCTCAGTAAAAAGTGCTAACGCCTGATGAAACTCACTTCCGCTGTAACTGCGCAGATAACCGATTCTCACAGATGCTTGATCCTTTCGTGAAATTTGAACAGATTCCTGACAAATACGTTCAAAATCGGCAATTAAAACCAGACTTTTTTTATAAAAATGATCGCCTGCCGGTGTGAGGAAAAACTTTCTGTTTTTTCGTTCCAGCAATGCAAAACCCAGTTCCCGTTCTAACGCCTGAATCTGTTGCGAAATTGCAGGCTGTGAAATATGACATTCCTGTGCTGCTTCTGAAAAACTGTGATTACGTACAACTGACTGAAAATATTTGATCTGACGGATCAAATGCGCCAACTCCTTTAATTTTTACATACGCTTTTAAATTTTATCAATTCTTTTAAATTATTGGAAACCGATGATTTTGTGTGGAATATAAGGTTCTTCCAGATAAGCCTGCTCTGCTTCATCCAACTGTAAATCCACTGCCTGCACGGCAGACTCAATATGCGAAAGCTTTGTGGCACCTACAATTGGAGCTGTTACACAGGGATTTGACATCACCCAGGCCAAGGCTACCATAGCTCTTGGCACGCCTCGTTTTTCAGCAATCTGTCCCACACGCCTGATAATTTCCTGATCAGCTTCATTCTCTAAGGAAAAAAAGCGTTTTCCTGTAGGGTCATGATCAAATCGGAGCGTATGAACGCCCGGCGCTCTTGTCAAGCGGCCTTTCGCTAAAGGGCTCCATGGCGTCATCCCTACCTTTTGATCCAGACACAGAGGCATCATTTCCCGTTCCTCCTCCCGATAAAGAAGATTATACAAATTCTGCATAGAGACAAAACGGGTCCATCCGTTCATCTGGGCCACATACTGAGCCTTGGCAAACTGCCATGCATACATAGATGATGCCCCTATATAACGCGCCTTTCCCGATTTTACCACATCATGAAGCGCTTCCATAGTTTCCTCTATAGGTGTGTGATAATCCCAGCGATGAATAATATATAAATCTACATAATCTGTGCCAAGACGCTTCAGGCTATTGTCAATCTCCTGCATAATCGCTTTACGTGAAAGTCCCTGCCCATTAGGACGGCTTCCGCTCACCGGAAAATAAACTTTGGTTGCCAGAACAATTTCATCCCTATTGGCATAATCTTTTAAAGCTTTTCCTACAAACACTTCGCTGCTGCCACCGGAATAGGTATTTGCTGTATCAAAGAAATTAATTCCCAGTTCCAAAGCCTGACGAATCATCTGCCTTGTATTTTCCTCATCCAAAGCCCATCCCTGCCCGGTCATCCCCATAGATGAATCACCAAAACTCATACATCCAAGGCAGATTTTCGATACATTCATTCCCGTATTACCCAATCTAACATATTTCATACAACCGCTCCCTTATAAATTTTTCTGACTGCTCATATTTTATTAATTTCTATTTTAAAAAAAGAGACATTGAAAATCAATCAGACTTTATAAGACTTCTTATAAGTTTTTCTTATAAGGGCATACGATTTCACACCTGCATTTTCACGTTATATCTCCCGGGATTTATTATAGATCAAAAAGCAGCGTCCCGCGTAATTTTTTCACGCCCGAACGCTGCTTTTATAACAAAATCTTTTGAAAACCAGATCAGCCTTTGACACCGCCGACGACAATACCTTTGACAAAATATTTCTGGAAGAACGGATAAATACACAAAATAGGCACAACACCAATGACAGCAATCGCCATACGGATACCTACACTTGGCAAAGCCGCAGCTGCCGAACTCTGCACGGCTGCGCTCTGTCCGCTGGTCAAAAACTGTATATTTGTAATAATGGTATTTAAAATCGCCTGTATACTGAATAATTTTTCATCGGTAATATAGTAAAGGCTGTTTGTCCAGTCATTCCAGTAACCCAGGCCAACCATCAGTGCAATCGTGGCCAGCATTGGCTTTGAAAGCGGCATCACAATTTTAAATAAAATTTTATACTCACCGGCACCGTCAATTCTGGCAGCCTCCACCAGGGCATCCGGTATACTGGATGTAAAGAAAGAACGCATCATAATAATGTAGAAACCGTTCATCAGTAACCCAGGGAAAATCAGAGCCCACAATGTATTTTTTACATGAAAGGTCTGTGTCCACATCATATAACTGGGCACCAGTCCACCGTTAAACAGCATTGTAAAAAATACGAAAAATGATACGGCATATCTAAAAGGAAGCTCCTTTCTGGATAGCGGATAAGCAAAAAGAATTGTAAATAAAACACTCATCGTTGTGCCCACCAGTGTAATCAAAATCGTAATTCCATAACCTTTTAAAATCTTAGGACCACTCTGAAACAAATAAATATAAGACTCCAGGCTGAATTTTGGCGGAAAGAAATTATACCCCTCCCGTACAAGGGTTGCCTCCTCTGTCAGAGATGAGGATACCAGCAGCAAAAATGGAGCTACAGCCACGATGACAAGTAAAATAAAAATAATATTCAGAGCAATCTGTCCGCCCTTCTTTTTTGATCCCATCAGCTCACCTCCTAGAATAACGCATTTTCAGAATCAATCTTACGCACAACCAAATTGGCTGTCAGTACAAGGATAAAGCCCATCACCGACTGCAAAAAGCCCGCGGCCGATGCACGGCCCACATCATTGAGCTGAGTCAGCGCCTTATACACAAATACATCGATGGTATCTGTAGCCGAGGATATCAGTCCTGACCGCATCGGCACCTGATAGAACAGACCGAAATCCGAATAAAACATACGGCCAATAGCCAGAAGCACCAACGTAATAATGGTGCCTCGAAGCCCTGGAAGGGTTACATGCCATACCTGTCTCCATACACCGGCACCGTCCACCCGGGCAGCCTCATACAGGGAGGAATCAATACTGATAACGGTTGCGTAATACATAATACTGGAATAACCAAAACCTTTCCAAAGATTCACAATGGTCAGAATAAACGGCCAGTACTTGGCCTGGGTATACCAGCTGATGGGCTCCCCGCCAAAGCTTTCGATCATTTTGTTGATAAAACCATTTTCCTGGCTTAAAAAACCGAAAACAATATAAGAAACAACAACCATAGAAATCAGATAAGGAATCAGAATTAAAGTCTGATATATTTTTTTATTCATATTTCCTCTCAGGAAATTCAGCATGACGGCCACAGCGACAGCCAGTAAATTGCCAAGAACAATAAATACAAGATTATAAAGAATTGTATTTCGCATAATAATGAATGCGTCATTGGTCTTAAACAGATATGTAAAATTGCTGAGACCTGCCCACGGGCTCTCCCACATTCCCAAACTGTAGTCAAAGCGCTTAAAAGCAATGACAAGCCCGGCCATAGGAATATAATTATTAATAATCAGGTAAATGAATCCGGGAATCATCATCGAAAAAAGTGCCAATGTCATTTTTTTTCGGCCAAGGCCGCCGGTTTTTTTCTTAACAGCAGTCTGGCCGGCTGCGGTTTTTGTTTTTGCCATAAACCTGTCTGCTCCTTTCTAAAACAGCCGTTTTCAAAGGGGTAAGCTTTAAAAACGGCTGCCTGACGTTAACTTCTAATTTAAATTTATTCGGCGGTTGTTTCTGCTGCGGATTCTGTCTCGGCAGTTGTCTCTGCTGCATCATCAGCTGCCGAAGCACTGCCCTGGGCTTTCATATATTCATCCAGCTGTCTCTGCTTTTCAGCAATAACATCTGCGATACCTGCAGCTTCCAGTTCAGCATTGGCCTGCTCAATTGTAGATTCCACATCTACGGCACCAGATAACAGCGGTTTATAATATTTCTGCATGACATTGGCACATGCAGCGTACTGATCGGTTACCGGTGTAATATCAAAGGCAAAACCAAAGGCCTTGGATTTTAATGTTTCATCGTTAAATTTCAGAAGATCCTCAAAGAAAGTCGGACCGTTAATATCCAGTGGATAAGCATTACCGGAATACGGTGTTACCCAGTACAGATCAGACATGCCATAGCCTACATCTGCTGCTGTCTTTCCTTCCGGGAAGGAAATTGTACCGTCTTCGTTCTTTGTGTAATGTTTACCTTCAATACCATTATTTAACAGAATCGATACATCCTGATCCGTATAAAGGATTTCCATGGCTTTCCATGCGGCATCCTTATTCTTGGAGTTGGAGTTAATTCCATAGCACAGTGCAGAATAAGAGTTGGATACAGACCATTTATCAATAATGACTGTGCGGATCATACCATTTAATTTGTTCACGCCGTAGTTGTCAAAACAGGAAATGGCTTTTTTATTGTTAATCATTACCTGCCAGCTTTCGGTATTACTGAGGATATCCTGCATGATCATGCCTTCGTTGTA